>VTLG01014283.1_pt1 | contig 12591 bp, 4 predicted proteins | sample 4694571 | NCBI WGS metagenome assembly VTLG01 (sample SAMN12604809, study PRJNA352737) | marine metagenome | biome: ENVO:00000447; feature: ENVO:00000209|ENVO:00000569|ENVO:01000036; material: ENVO:00002151; isolation source: viral sequences binned using virsorter ... | reverse complement strand
AAAGTAACAGTTTATTACTTGAATTAGCTAATGTATGTGTAATACTAAGACCTGTTATGTCTACCCAAGTATCTATTGTGTTATATGACCATTGGTCTGATTTTACTACTTGTTTAACAGCAATGATACCTCCATTGCCTATTGAATTTGCCGTAACTGCTTCTGCGGTATCAATACCACCAACAGCTAGTCCTCCGATAGTGTTCGCACCGCCGTTTACTGTAATTGCCATAATTTTTATACGATAGTGTAGACGCTACCCGAAGGGATAGTTAAAGTTGCCGATATAGTAATCGGTCCTGCACTGAGTGCATTTTTATTTGTACTAATTGTATAATTATTACTAATAGTCTGAGCATTTTCATATATACATCCATCAGCTACAGCAGAAGCTACATCAGCCCATACAGGGTCGTTGGCTCCTATCTTAAGGAACTGTCCGTCTGTACCTTTAGCGAGTCTCTGATCTCCAGATGCATCTCTAAAGAGTATATCACCTCTAGTTGTTAAAGGTGTAGTGTATTGACTAACAGCTGCCCAAGTTAAACCACCTGTGTTACCAGATTGAGCTTGTAGATAATGACCATTAGTAGGTGAGTTAGAGATTTGTAATCTAGCTTCATCAACAGAAGCGTCAGCTATTGCGGCTTGTACTACGGCATCGTCTGCTATATGCTCAGAACCGATAGCATCATCTGCAATCTTCGTACCATCTATAGCATCTGCAGCTATCTTAGCTGCTGTAACTGCATTAGCTGCTATCTTATCAGTAGTAACTGCAAGGTTCTGTATCTTAGCTGTAGCTACTGTATTATCACTTGGAGTACCTATACTTACTGTTGATCCGAGGGTGAGGATAAAATAATCGCTACCACTAGCAGGAGCGGAACTGAACAGAATAGAACTACCATCAATAGCAAATCCTTCTGCGGGTTGGCTTGTTCCACTATTAGGCTTCTGAATGACTCCATTGACACTAACAACATGTTGTTGTGCAGCTGAGCCGGGATTAGATAAAACAAATCTATAAGCTGAACCATTAAATGTTGCACTATTACCACCTGTACCACTATAACTAGATATTGTATTTATATAGAAATCACCACTAGATGCTACTTCTTCCCACGAAGAACCATCATATACTTTTAGTTTATCTGTAGCCATATCCCACCATAAGTCACCTTCATCTAGTGAAGAACTTGGTGCAGAGTTTGCTACACGATATCTAGCTGCAAAGTCATTTATATCATTACTTAAACTTAGTAGATCAGCTTCTTTTAGTGTTGCTTTGTGGTAGTTATATACCTGACCAGAGCCAGTAGAACTAACCATCATAGCTACACCATCAGCAATAGTTGTACTATTGAACTGAGAGTTGATATTATTAATAGTTACTGTTGAACTGCCTACAGTTCTACCTGTAGTACTCGTACCAGATCCATTAACAACAAGACCACCAGCGTCTGCAATACTAATTACAACACCAGCTGAAGGTTGTGTGTTAGGAAAAGCAGCGTCTGTAGCAATGACTTCAAGACCACCAATAGGTGCTATTTGAGCAGCTACATAATCGACAACAGCTCCACTAGTTGGAAACTTAGCATCATCATCTGTGACACTAGTCTCCTTAGTCATACCATCGATCTGGTTAAGATCGGCTAGATCAGCTGTTAAAGCTGTACCACCTGCAAGTTTAGATGCAGTACCTGTCTGCATACCAGCAAGCGTTGTGAGTTCAGCATCGGCTAGTTTTGCAGTTGTAATTGCATCATCTGGAATCTTTGCGGTTGTTACAGCGTCAGCAGCTATCTTAGCTGTAGTTACTGAATCAGTTCCTAGTTGATCAGCACCAACTGCTCCGTTTGCTATTCTTGTTGTTGTAACTGCTTGAGCATTAATACAACTTGTAACTACTGCATTGTCAGCTATTTTAGCAGAATTAACTGCATCATCTGCTATACTGGCTGTAGCAACTGCACCAGCTATAATAGCCGCAGTATCCACAGAACTATCTGCTAATTCAGATTGTCCTATAGCATTAGCTCCAATCTGTGTAGCTGTTATAGTATCAGCAGCTATCTTAGCTCCAGTAATTGTAGCATCTGCTATCTTAGTAGTTGTTACAACACCTGCACCTATAGCTGTTTCATCGATAGATAATGGGCCATAGTGTTCAGTATCAATAGAATCAGCTGCGTAATGATTAGAGTCTATAGCATCATCAGCTATTTTAGCTCCTGTTACAGCGTCATTTGCAAGCTTAACTGTTGCTACTTCGCCATCACCTATGGCTGCTGTGTTAATAGATCCAGCACCGTATTTTGATGTTGTTATAGTACCGTCACTAATATGACGTGTAACAATAGTTCCATCAGCTACTTTTGCATTTGTAACACTATTATCAGCATACATTGCTGTTACAATACTTCCTGTATCACCAGTCGTTATTACTGTACCTGTAACATTAGGTAGAGTAATAGTTCTATCAGCTGTCGGATCAGCTACAGTTAGTGTTGTCTCATGAGCATCAGCTGTTGCTCCTTCAAATACAATATCAGCATCTTCATCCATTGTGAGGTCACCTAACATGGTGCCTCCTAAGTTACTCATGTAACGCCCTGTTACTTCCTGTACACCATACAGGTTCTGAGTAAAGTTATCGTTTAAATCTTCTGATTTAATAGCTGAACCTGCATAGAAGGTAGCTGTTAAAGCATCTGCATCTGTTTCACGATATATTTTGATTTTGGCTCCATTAGCTGGAGCAGTATTAAATTTTAATGTCGTAGCAGTTGGTAGGGTGAACGCAGTAGTGGCGGCGGCATCAATACTTGCTTTAATATCTGCTGTTTTTAGATATGGAAATGTAAAGGAATAGGTGTCTTCAGACCCATCCCCAGTGAAACTATTCTGAATAACAGCCATAGTGTTTATTTACTCATTTGTAGTAAAGTTCTTGTTTCTAGTTCTTTTTTCTGTTGTTTTCTAGCACCTGGTATATTACCAACATCCATCTCTCTATCAACTATTTGTTGCCTTAAGATAGTGTTAGCTATATCTGGTCTTGAAGTTACTAATCGTAACTCAGCTTTAGCTTGTGCTTCTTTAACTATTTTATTAATCTCCTTTATAACAGGTAGTCGTCTAGTTTCTAATTTAATTTTCTCATTTCTTAAATCATCACCATTTTGACGATGGACACGTAATTGATTTATTTGATCATTGTATACTTTAGACTTCATCAACCTTTCTAATTTTTTATACATCTGCTCTTCACCCATATACTGATATATGAGTTCTCTTTCTTCAGTAGTATATTCATAAGATCCAGTTGAATCTTTCTTTAATCTTCCGAATCCATCCCATCCTGTAGATTCAAGCCATACTCTCCACGGCTCTCTAGTACCACTAACTTTAATAGGACTAATAGCATTTAACATTCTAAGGAATGGATTATCAATATCATTAAGAGGAGTCCCTGTCCAGATATCGATTTGACTTGGCAGCATACTTGAGAATCCGGGTAATTTATTCATTAAATATTCATGAATCTCACCACTAATATCTTTCTGTGCACTAGTAATCATCTTACTTAATACTCCTAAAGCTCCTGACATTGGAATATAGGCTCTAGTAGCATTAGCAATTAATCTATTCCATCCATTTAAGTCACCAGAAGCAGCAGCTACAAGCGGTTCCATACCTTGTAATGGTGTTTCATTTAAGAAACCAGCGGCAACAGTCCACATAAGTTTAGCTTGCCAGTCTTCTAAGAAAGTCTGATCAATATCAGAAGCATAGTAAGCCATGTCACCAACTATACTAAGTACTTGATCAACACCTATAATTCCTTTAAAGCTAACCCACTTACCACCAAGGTTGATAGTTTTTGGAACATATCCCATTTGGTCTCTTTCCACAGCTCTTCGGCTAGCATTATAATGACCATTACCTCTAATGTTACCAGACATAGCATAGTCCCAAAGAGTTTTACTCAGTATACTGCTAAAGGCTATACGCCCTGTATACTCAGCTCTTAAGTTTTGCCATAAAACTCTAGCATTAGGAGTAGTTGCCATATCAATGCCATGTTCAGCTAAAGCCTTAGCAATATCATCATCTGTTTGAGCCCATATAGTTTTAGAGTATTTATTAATACCAGGAATAAGACTTATAGGAGTCCAAGATAATGCATTTTTAACTGAATTACTTTGTGTTCGTGGGAACATGAATAAATGCTTAGAAATAGGATATGCTGTAGTTCCTTTGTTAATCCAAGTAGCAAGTCCATCATCTAAATTCAATGCTATTTCACCTGTTAAGGATTTTAATGCAGCATCTTTCATAGTACCATCTGCATGGAACATAGCTGCATAATGCTTTCTTTCAGCTTGAGCTATTCTATTCCAATCAGCAAATCCAAATTCAGTAAAGATATCATCATAAGCCCTCATACGTGATAGATAATGTGCAATATGAGTTTGAGTAAATACATCAGGGAAGACCATTCCAGTCATACCATAACGTAATCCAGGTAATTTAGACATCTCTTTCATAGTTACAGCCATATCATACTGTATGACTTTACCAAAATTACCTTCTTGTTCCCATACTCTTCTCATATCTTCCATAATATCCCAAGTTGTATCTTCTTTAAAGATGAAATCTTTTCTATAAGCCTTCATCATTAGTTCAGGATCTTTATGAGCTTTCTTCATCATAGTCCAAGCATCTTGCAATGCTCGTCTATTTGTCTCATACACAGCACCGTGATAATATAAGGACCTAGTTAATCCTTCAAAGTCATCAGCAGCACCCCATATACCGTGTCCTAATAGTCCTGTAATAGGTCTTAGGACTAATTGCCCTGTATTACCTACAACAGCTCTTAGAGCCGATATACCACTTAGTACATTATTATATACAACACCCCATGCACTTCTAGCGAATAGGTTTAATTGTGTTGGATCTGGACTTTTTATTAATCCTGTAGGAGTTACTTGATCTGAAGCCCACTTCATTAACTTAGCTAAAGAGTCTACATCACCATTTGTATGTGCAAAAGCATCAACTAATGGACGTATTGCTAATGGATTTGTATCTGCTAGTTCTTTTAAAGTAGCAGTAAATCGAAGATTCTTAGCATGAATAGCATTCTCTGCAGATCTAAATTCTGAAGTAAGTTGATCAATAACAGAATCTATATCTTTAGGAGGTACTTGGTCAAACCAATTCTTATTTCTTAATCTCCAACCAGATATATATTTATTCAAAGCATACTCATCCATAAGGAATTGCAACTTATCAATAATAAGATCCATTGCACGAGGTTCGCTTATGACTGGTGCTAGTTCTGTTATCGATTCAGCAATAGTAGCAGCTTCTCTTCCTAAAGTATCCATTACTCTAGCAGAAGATTGAGTTGTAGGACGTCCTAAGAATCTATCAGTAAGATCTCTCATAGCAAAGGCTGCAGCTCTAGCTTGTTCTTCGTTGATATATTCAACTTTGAACTTACCTAGAAGCATATTTGCAACATCTTTATTTTCATAGAAGAGACCTTTAACATCATCTAATGATGCACCAGGATCTATAATACTAGTATAGATGTCCCATGCAGCAGCATTCATATCTTTAGTAGAGAATCTGAATCCATCAACTAAGGCATTGAAGCGACCAATATCTCTAGCTTCCTCAGCTTCACCCATCACAGCATCACGAGAGGTAGATCCTACCATAAGACCTTTAGATCTCATGGACTCTGTAATGATAGGAGCCGGGTCACCTGTAGACACACCTTTTTTAATAGCAGTTGTATCTGCCATATTCCTTGCTACATTACCAGGAGGTATACTTTGTCTTGCATTATCACTTTCATTTAATACTGGAGTTATATCAGGATCAAAATCTGTGTTAGTTGGATTATTAGTTATCTTACGTTTGGCAGCTATGTTTTGTTCATTAATTCCACTCTCTTCTACTTGACGTAAAGCATCATCTAAATTCTCAACACTTTCTAATGAAGCTTCTAAATTCATTAATTCATCCATCAGAATTTGTTCATTCTGTTTAGATAACTTCTTAGTAGAAAGAACTTCATTTATCTCCTGCATTCGTATGAGCTTCTCTGGGTCCCCACCTTTTATAATCTCATTAGCTTTATAAGCTTCAGCAGATTCATCTAAAGGAGTAAACCAACCCATCTTTTTAGCACCGCCAACCATCTTTATAGTAGCACCGATTAGAGTACTAACAATTGTAAGTCCTGCAGTGTCGTATGCATTTTTTCTTTTTCTGACTACTGAGCTATCTGAATCTAATGTTTTAATAGCATCCGGTATAGGAACAGCACCTTCAGGTCCAAATAAACCAGGAATAAAATCAGCTAATGCTCTCATTAAATTATGCTCTTCACCAACATCACTAAGAGTTATAACACCAACGTCTGCTGCCGTAAATAAACCTGCAGCTACTAAAGCTCTTTGTAGTTTAGGTAGTTGTGAAATAGCTTGAGTTTTCAACGCGCCTCCTACCATTCCACCAGCATATAAAGAAGGTATAACTATTGATGCAAATTTACGTATATTTTGATGTCCATCATTATCCAAACGTGTGGCTTTATCCCATGCATTATCAAGTTGATTTCCCCCTGGAAGGATAGTACCAGCAGTATCCATAACGAAATCAGCTACACCCAAACCAGCTGCTGATAATCCTTGCATAGTATTATTCATCGTACCGAGAAAGTCATTAGCACCTGGATAGAACCCACTCATATCTTTAGGTTCATCTTCAACCACTTCAGGTTGAATCGGTTCTTCTTGTTCTTGTGAAGTAGGAGGAGTAATATAAGGACTTTCAGGTTGAGGTTGGGTTTCTTCTCCTTCTTCCTCCATTACAACAGGTACATGATTATACTGTTCTTGTAATTCTAATTCAGTTGCCATTACTATACTCCATCAAAAATTGGTTAATCTCAGGTCGTCTAAGTTTTGACCAGTCAAACGTTCCTTCCTTTTCCTTGTTGTCCAGATACCATTTATATTGAGACCTTATAAGTATTTCGGACTCTGATTTGAATTTAATATCATCTTCACGGCCTAATGCAATTGCCCTTTCACCTCCTATGTCTGGATTAGGTGTTTTAAGATAAGCTCGTGCTAAATCCACTGCATTCTCAGGTATTTTTAAGTTAATTCCATGTTTTACTAGAATTGCTTGATAGATTTCTCTTTGACTTATCTGTTGCTGATTTCTTTCATTATGAAGTTTAACAAGTTCTTTTACATTAGCATTCGGTGGTATAGATATAGTCCAGTACGACTTCCCTACTTGATTTTTTCTATAAACATTCTCACCAAGTGTTACTGCTTCTATCACTTTATCTAACTCATCGTTAGTTAGAATCCTATTTTTTTCAATGATGTAACTAAGCTTTGGAGACAAAGTACCCTTGTCAAGGTTATATACTTTTTGACCTTTTGGGACTATAGCCTCTTGATAATTCCAAAAAAGATCTTTAGTACTAGTAGCTTGGCCTTCTAATTTTTCTGTTGTGTATGCCATATAAACAACTTGATTTGTATCATTACCTGCAACACCTGGCGGTTTCCGTCTTAATAAACCTCTTCCTAATATACCTGTACTTTCGTCTTTATGGCTCCAATCGTCATCAGCTTTCCTTTCCGCTGCTTCCCATCTATCTTTTATAGTACCTTTTTTTTCTTGTTGACTCTCTAAAGCCCAGAAATGTGCTAATACTGTCTGACCGTAGGCATCTTTTGCTAATGTTTCAGATGCATTTAATCCTCGAGTACCTGGTAATTTGTACTGAGCATTTTCCCCACTAATCTTTGCTTTAGATATATTACTTAAATCATCAAAGCTTTGAATATTTGCAGCATTTAATTCCGCTAAAGTATCGTATAAGTGTGTATTTCCTTCTTTCTGTGCTGTAGTAAGGTTATTATAAATAGACATAAACCCAAGGAAGTTTCCTTGATGGGCATAACGTTGTAATTCTTGATTTACAGCGTTCCAATCTCTACTTTTGCTCGTGTTGTAAGATAACTTTTCAGCCAACCATTTCTTACTCTTTGTATGTCCTTCAGAGAGACTATGTAGTAATTGATATGCTTTTGCTCGATGCCCATCAGGACTAAAGTCATTCCAGTTCCATTCTTCATAATCTCTTTTCTCCTCATTAAAATACCCTTTATTTAATTGTAGTACTTTAGAAGAATCATCCTGTTTTATTTTATCATCTCCAGCCTTATCTCTTTCTTCCTGTCTAGCAATCATTAAGTCTTTTATCTCCTGTAAATCTTCTTCCCAAGCTGCTCCTGATTGATATTTTTTTTCTACATAATTCTCATTATCTAGAAAGTCATCTAACTCGTCTGGTGTAGTAATAGAATCTGTTTCAATTAAACCTTTTAGAGTAGGTAAAACACCATATATTTTTTCATTTTTAATAGTAGGTCCTGAAGGACGAGTTATTTTATTATTTTTATCTTTATGTAATCTTAATTTAGCAGAATCTTTAAGGGATATAAAGGCTTCTTTCTTCTCCTCATCTGATTTAGTTGGGTCCTTCCAAATGGCTTTAAAATTAGTTAAATGCCCGTTATAAATATCTTCTCTTTCTAAATAATCATTGTTTAAATTATTATTAAGAACATCTACACCAGCTTTTGTTTGAGCAAAAGTAATTGCTTTTCTAACATCCGTATGATTAGCATTTAATCCCTGTTCTTTAGCAAGTAGTAGGATGAATGCTTTAGTATTCTCTCTAGGATCCTTGTTATATTCATCACCAGCAGCCTCTTTTATTTGATCTTGAATAAGATTCCAGTTATCTTCAATACTTTTTAGCCAATTCCTGCCAACCCATTTTCTAGCTAATAAGGGAATCTTATTCATCTTACTTGCTTCGTGAAGGTTTCCCTGTTCAATAAGGGAACCCACTTTCTTATTGATATCTTTGTTGAGAATGTTAGACAGCTTGTCTGTTACCTGTTCAGAATCAGTAACAACATCATCGTTTTCTTCCATGTACTTCATTGCTTGCCGTAATCCGACAAGGTCAGTAGTACCCTGAGCTAACTCACCTAAATTCTTAGATAGGCCGGGTGCTAATTCTTTCCAAAACTGAGCCTGTTTTCCATACTGATCAGCTTTTGCTTTTAAAGCTTCAACTTCTCTGGCTTGGTTTTTCTCAATAGCTCTGACTTTACTTTTATAAAGATCGTTTTCTAAGTCTTGTAAAAGGTTTCGATTCTGTTCTTCAGACCTAGCTACATTACTAAGACCAGAAGCATAATCTCCTGCATACTCTTTACTACGTGCTTGTTGTAGTTTTAAACTTTCAATAATGGTGTCTTGTTGTTCTTTGTAAGCTCGTAAGCCTAAGTCACCAAAATCCTGTCTTTTAAATCGTCCGCCGCGTGCGGCTCTGCGATAGTTTTTTGCCATTTTTTTTTAATTAGCTAAAGCCGTGTTTTGCACCATATGCTTGGACACCACCAGATATAGATCCAGCAATACCTTGAATAGCTGATCCCCATGCCATGGAAGCTGCTGCACTAGGAGACGCATAAGCTCCTGCTACAGGTGCTGGTCCGAAATCAAAGTCTTCTATTTCCCTTGGGTATAAGAATTCAGCTAGTGGTGTTTTGAATGGTACAATTGGCATTGGTAGTGTACCTGGATGTAACATCTTCTGAGCATAAGCTGCTAAATCTGCTGATGCTTTATCTCTAGCAATCTCCTCTAATATAGAATGTGTATTACGTCCTTCTGCATCAAGAGTTTCATTAATTGCTGACATAGCTCTGCCATATTTTGCATAGTCACTTTGATCTGCTTTCTCAGCACTTCGACCAGATAATCCCATAGCTCTCATTTTACCTGTAGATATCAATGATTCTACATAGGCATCTTGTGAATCAAACTGTGCTTCAGAATGTATTTCTCTAAGTTTCCTTAGTTCATCTCTAGTGGCTGACTGAGCTGATAAAGTATTTAAAGTTGTCTGTTTATTATAAATATCTTCCGAACGAAGGTATTGTTGATTTAAGGAAGTTTGTTCACGATTCCTTATCATCAAATCATAGTTATATCTTTTAGCATTAGAAGCATCTTTAAAGGCTGCAATTCTGCCTTCATTCCGTGCTTTAGCTTCAATCTCCTTAACAGCAAAATCGCGATTAGCAATCATGTGTTCTTGGTTCATTTCCCACAGCTGGGTATCATACCTCAACTGTCTATCTGTAGCAGCATTCTGTGCATTAGCTTGTTTCCTTGCTGCACTTGCTTGCTTACTGCCACCTATAATATTACCTACTACACCAACAGCAGCACCAAGTGCATATCCTATCCAGGCCATTACACTTTCCTCCTATAATAACGTGGTGAGTAATTTCCTTCCCACATCATGGAGTTTAAGGATACCGGGAATGGTGAATCATTAAACAACCTAACTTGGAAGTTCTCCGTTTTTTGATGTATTGGTAATGTAAACACTGATTGCTCCGATAGTGCGATGTCATTAGCTAAGTATGTATTAGCTTTTTGTACTGGACTTAGGTTGTACCATTCATCTATATAAATTACAATAACAGCTTTATCAGCTGGAGCACTACCAAATCTAATTGTAGTATCATTCACAAATGAAAAGGCTGTTGTTTGTTGAATTACATTATTAACTTTTACTTTAATTTGGTCTCTATCTACATAACTAATCTCAGATGTATTCCAACTAAAATCAGTTGTAGAACCATCTCCTGTATATTGTTTTGTGGCTTGAAACACACCTGTTGACTTAAGTTTAAAACCCATTACCCCAGATAGACCACAAGAGAACTTCATCCTAGCTATAGTTAAAGTAGCTGTAAAGTCTGTCCGTCTTTGATCATCATCTGGTCTAAAGTATGTCTTAGGCAGTATAATATCAAAGTCATATTTCCATCCGACAATAACATCACTAGCAATTGAGCTCAAATTTTTCTTTGGTACTTTAAAGTAAGTACCTGTACCATCTGTATCAATAGTAGGTGTTGTAGTAAATCCAGATTCAACAAATGATCCAGCAGCTGTAGTACCTTTAATAACAATAACAGGTGTTAAATCTGTAACATTATTCCAAGGTATATAGCATTTAGAAAATTCATTTGTAGAATCCCATACAACAGAACTAGCTGCAGCATAAAGATCCATACAAGGATTAATTCTTTGTCCTTTATTACTTACAATAATAGCATCTTCTGGGCTTTGACTTAGACTTGATTTACTTAATGTAAACTGACTACCTTGTTTAGTAACAGCAAACATATCATCTGAGTCAACAGCAATTGTTTGTACTGTACCGGGTAACTCCCAATTAAACCACGCTTCGACAAGGTTCTTTTCTCCATCAGTGTATGTACGGAAGAAATAAACCTTTCTGGAAGATTGACTAGACATTGCAATGAACTGATTCTGTGGACTGGCAATGAACGTATCCACTGTCGCAGGTACCCACTCATTCACAACTCTTCCAATATCTAGAACCTGAGGGTTCTCATCTTGGCCACGTGTGACCATACCAAATATTCGAGTATAGCTTGGGGTTTTACTAATGAAGTTAATATTTGTACCAGAGTCAACTGGATCAACTTCTGTATCCATCTCATAGTTAGAAATCGTACGGATAGTAGTAGTTGTTGGTGTCAGTATTCCATTAGCTGAAGTCATTAAAAACTGTTGATTCTTACTAAATAGGGCTAAGCCTTGAGTTGTAGGAATCACACCATGAAGTGCAGCTGGTCGAATTGTTGACGTACTTAAATCTACTGGATCTGCATCCGTTATCGTTAGTGCTGAGATATGATAAAAATTATAATATTTTCCAGATTGGCTTAGAGATACATTATCAACTGATAAGAATCCAAGTCTATTATTATGGAAAAATGATTGTTCTATTTTTGCACCTACAAAGCTGGGGTGTGAGTTCGTGACATCGTCACCTACTGTTCTTGCATCCCATGCAATTCTTTGAAAGGTAAATGTATTTGCTGAGTTATTAAGTAATTCATGTGGCATTGTTGCAGCATTTAAGCCTGGAGACTTACTTGGATCTAATGTTTCTGTCCAGTAACCTTCTCCTGATACTCCATTATTTGCCACAAATTTAGAGAAGTAAGTATCATCATCTGATGCTGTGTTAATAACTTTAACTACATGGTTATGAAATGATAGTAATGGTAATTCTCCAACGTTATCTACTTGTTCTTGGAATACAGTTAACTTACTATTATCTGGGCCACCTTTTGAAGTAATTGTAAAGGCAGTTCTTGTACCACTAACAACACGATCTAATTCTAATGTATTATTATACTTAGTTACTGTTAATCCAGTGACACTTAATGCATCAATATTTGTTTTAAGATCTCCTAAAACATCATCATATGTATCATTAGAAGCAGCAACTACCTGAGTGATAGCGGTACCATTAATGGTGACATCATATTTATCTACACTTCCTGTTACTGTACCAGATAGTATAAGGGTAGCTCTGGTATTTGTTACGTAAGTAGGGTCTGCCTGCTTAGC
>VTLG01008386.1_pt1 | contig 12593 bp, 21 predicted proteins | sample 4694571 | NCBI WGS metagenome assembly VTLG01 (sample SAMN12604809, study PRJNA352737) | marine metagenome | biome: ENVO:00000447; feature: ENVO:00000209|ENVO:00000569|ENVO:01000036; material: ENVO:00002151; isolation source: viral sequences binned using virsorter ... | reverse complement strand
ATTTGACATGCTTTTGTCATAACTTGATCGTATTCCAAGAGATAGATTCATTTCTGGATCATCTCCTTCAAAGTTCAGTATGGCAAACATTCTTTGGTCTTTAGCTGCCAAAGCGTATTGTGCATCTCTGAATTTGTAATCTGTTAACAGGTCTTCAGCCACTTCCTGTGCATTTGTGACTAGGTCTGTAAATGCAACAGGTGTGTATGTTTCTGTCTCTTCTGGTAGTGGTACGCCTTGTAGTTCAGCAAAACTGACTGCACGACCTCCACAGTGTAGTAACATCATGTTATTTATCCTTTAGTCTTCTTTTATGAATTCAGATCTTATTTTCTTTCTATTGTTCACTGAGTCAACCAGTAATCTTATTGGTATGAAATATCGTATGGCAGACTTTACTCTGTAACATGTTTCAACATTCAATAGATAGTAGGCTAGTTTTCTCATGTGAGCCGTATTTTTTTGTGTTTTATTCGTATACTTACAATAAACACCCATTGCCATCTGATATGTGCCAGCGGATCTTCCATTTTGTAGTATTCTTTCAAACATTCCTTTAGCATATGTTTTACCTAATGCTTTTTCTAACCATTTTATCCTTCTTAAATGGATCTCAGGTATGCTTGCTCCATTCATGTATCTCCATAGATACTGATTTCCGTTCATCAATTGAGTATGTTCGTTTGTATGTACAAACAATTTATCATATTCTTTACTTGATGTACTGTTGTGTTTGATCACTGGAACTTCTTCCAGTTTTAGCATCTTACAAGCCATTAATCTCCTATGTCCGTCTATTACTGTTTTATTACCAGCAATTATTATAGGTTGTAATAACCCTACCATTTTGATAGAACGAGCCAATTTGGCTACATTACGTTCTCTTTGAGGTGGATTTAACTTAGATGGCTTAAGATCACTTACTTTACATGTTGTAAATTCCATTGTTTATCCTTTTTTGTTAAACATTTGTTCACATTTTTCTACTTCATCGCAGAGCCTGCGAATATACTCGTCAAGCTCTGCATCTTTCTTATCGACATGATTGTATCGAAATGCATTTAGTGCATCAATGATCGTTTGTACTTCTTTACGTTCATCGAATGCTAATGCTGGTCTTTGGTCAGGGGTATACGCCTTATTCATTCCTTAAAGCCTTTTTTATGATCTCAAGGCTATTTTTAACCCTTTGTTCGCTTTCTTCCATTGTGTAGTGTACTATCTTCGTTTCTCCATCGTGTTTTATTTCGTTTAGTTCTGCTCGTACTTGCAATAAGGAATACTTCAGACTTCCTATCTCTTTATGCAGTTCCCTGTTCTCTTTGGTCAAACTTCTAATATCGTCTTCCCTTTCAAGAAGAAGTTCATTAGTGTAAAACCCTTTTACTTTTCCCATTTTATTTCTCTCCATTTCATCGGCTTTAGCCATGTCTTTTCTAAATTGGTTCATGTCATAACCTATGTCTAGCCAAGGTTCTCCCATTTCTTATCCTTTCTCATTTCTAACTTGTTAAAGAACCATAACCACATCAATAAGGCTATTACTAAACCTATGTTTGCTGCAATGAACCATGTTACATACAGCATCCAGTTTGGTAGATCTAGTATTATCATGATACCTCCTTATTGACATCTGTTATGATCGCTTGATCAACTCCAACCTCTCCCATGATGCGAACTATTCTTCCTAGTTGTGCACCTGATTGATTTGTTTTTGTTTCTATCGTTGCTCCCTCAACAAGTAGTTCAATGTTATAACGCTTTCTATCTCTAATAGAATCAATAGCATAGCGTGTTCCATTTGCAGCAAGTCTTAGCATTTGATTTAATGCTAATGCTAAATAACCTGCTCCCTTTGCGACAGTTGCGAATGTAGTAGCCTTACTCATCTTGCTATTACATTTTCTTCTATGTAATCAGCGATCATGTCAAAAGTATATCCTTCATTATCGTTTAGACCTATGACATAGTCTTGAAGCAGTGATCCATTTTTCTTTATATTGTTTAGGTAATTCCACTTATTTCTCCTTTATTTTTTGTTTAGTGAGATCAAGGCCATAATCCATTGCTTTTATCTTTCCATCGAACCAAGCATAACATAGATCATTGACCATGGTGTCATTTAGTTTGAGATCGTCTTGTATGTCACATAGTTCTTCAAAAAGCATTTCATTTAGTCTTGGAAACACTATTTCTGACATGTGATCTCTCAATATGTCTTTTTCTGTTATCATATATGATACCCCGTTTCTTGTATGTCTTCTGACAGTTTATCGGCTATCTTAATAAGATTTCTATTTGTTGCTTGTACTTGTTCCAATAGATTGGATATTGTTGTCCATATCTCATCTAGTTCCTGACTGATCTCATTAAGATCGTTAGGATATGCCTGTAGGCTCGTAAATGCTGTCTTTAAGGCATCTTTATTGTAAACTCGATTAATGTTAGCACTTTCCAATCTTTTGGCTAATTTGACCATTTCTTGCATTTTAGTCTCCTTTTATTACATTGTTATAGGATTCAAAAGTAAGTCTTACAGCACTAGAATTGTTTGAGATGACCTCAACATATCCTGTTTGTCCAACTTTTATATGATTAGCGTCTAAGAATGACTTAGGAAGTTGGACTCTACCTTTGTTATCTATTTTTAATCTACATATTTTCATGTTTTACCTTTCGTCTATCTGTGCATCTATCACAGAATCAACTTGTTTTGTTATGTTATTGAATAATGGTTTTTTGTGTATCATGTCATGTTTCCATATTTTACCTTTTTCATGTTCTTCAAAACATTTAGGGCAATACTCAACATCATGATAGTTTTTATGCAAAACACCATTTATTGTTTTTGTTGTTACAACTTCAGCGTATTCTAAAGTTGTTCTAGGATGATGTCTACATACTATCATGTTGTTCTCCTTTTAATATTTACCAGAGCAGTATAGACAGCCTTAACTAGGTCTACTTTTGCGTGCACAGGACTCCTACTCTGGCTTTTTACAGTAAATATTGTGAAAATAATAGCAAGTATTCCGTACACGAATCTCGTTAATGGTGGTCACAGAGTCGAATCTTCAATCGTTACTCTATTCTTGCTATTAATATTAGAAAACTCCCTGTATCTGTGGACACCACATACACCACAGTTTGTTAAGGAATAATGAATACAGGGAATTAAAAATAAAGGAAGCAGTGCCTGTCAAAACACTGCTCCCTATTTTACTTAACCATAGTATAATTCTTGTTTCCGTCATCATTTGTAAAATGTTTTTTAAGTCCCTTATTGATGTTTTAGAATTTACCACTCTTCAGTAAAACAATCAATCGATACTTGCTGTATCTTGTTCGCACAACCCAGTTGTTCAGGTTTTTAAATAACCATAGAGACGGGTGAAACACCTTTTTAAGATGTTCTTACGCTGAGGAACGAAGCGTAAAAAAAGCACATAGGATGTCCTACGTGCTTTTAGTTCTACCAACTCTACAGTTCTCTATCACCTGAACTATTAGATTATTGGTTGAGTGGCTATGATGTCATATTGCTACGAGCGATCATATATCTTACAGATCCTTTATCCTTAGATAGAAGTTCTGTATCTTCCAGAAGTCTCATACCTCTGGGGAGTAACTCTGTTTCAACAAACTCATCCATTTCAGACAGACCATCTTCAGTTGTCTTACACCATAGGTTGAAGATAATATTATCAGATACACTAGAGATCAATTCATTTACACTAGTGTTTTCATTATCGTAACCATCGTCTGTTTTTGTTGATTTCTGTAACCAGATATTGTCATATTGACTATCTGCTTTCTGTTCAGCAACTTTTCTGAACTTTTTCATTATTTTCTTAAAGTCCATTATAGACTCCTTTTACTTTGGTTAAGTAGGCAGAATTGCCAGACATAGAGGAAGCAGTTTTTGTGTTGTTCCACAAATAAGAAGTACAGGGTGCCAAAGGCACTCCTTGTTTAGATTCTTGTTCGTACTATGCTTGTTTTAAATTTATAAGCAACCATCTATAATCTGAATTATTAACCAATAATGTTCAGATAGATTGGGTAGATTTCTAGTCTCTTGCTAGAATTAATGAGGGTTTCATTGCAAATTATATCCTCAAGATCGTCAAATTAAAGTGGTTGCTTATATTTTGTTTTAATTTTTTAAAATAGCGAGAGGTGCCTTGATTTTTTAAAGCCCACACGGCTTTAACATTACAGTACATCAAGACACCCCCTTTTAGAAAGGACAAATTGGCTACGGTATACCATCGCCCAAGCGTCCTTGTATTACTTAGCCTTTCTAAGTTTTAAATCTTTTAGACGCTGTCTCTCTGCAGGCTCAAACTTGAAAGTATGGCTACATACAGAGAGATTTTGTCTAATTTTAAACATAGAGGAAATTAGTTAACTCCCGTATTTAAGTAATCGCTTAGCAACATAGATGAGCATATAGATCTCATTCTTCATTGAGTCTTCAAATTTGTCTTTTTCTAGTTGTGGGTATCTTTCTAAAAATCCATTGAGTTCTCTATAGTTATCAGAGTTGCCATCGATACGATGTATGCTATCGTCTTTATCACCTATCTTTGATTTCAGCAATTCTTCAATTGCAACAAGTGCTATCCATCCAATAAAATGCTTTGATACTTTACGCATAGCAATTACTGTTTTGATTGCGTGTTTCATTTGTTTACTCCTTATTAGTTAAAAATTGCCTCCCAACCCAGTTCTGGGGAATTTTACGGGAGGACTTTCGATAGTCAGTTGAACTTAATCAACCCTGTTATCAGCATACATAGAGGAAATTAGTTTTCTGGTCTTGTAACAACAGTTATCTCAGGCTCTGATTCAAACTGTTCTTTGATACCTGAGATGGTGTCTCTAACAAGTTCTTGAGGATTACCATCCTTTATCTCTTGATGCACCATTTTACCAGTATCAACAGCCTTTTCTACTGCAATCGCTGTTGCACCAATGCTAAACCATACTATATTCTTCAATATGTTCATAATTAACTCCTTATTTAGACATAGAGGAAAAGACGAGGGCTGACTTAGTATAAAGCCTTGATAAAAAGCCCATTCTATGAACGGTCTTTTTATTTATCCATATTAATAACATCCGTAGGCCTACGCTTATAGAATGTGTACCAAATGGTGTCCGTTAATTCACACGGATCATAACTAGTATTATCTTTATACATACCAGCCCTTTGATTCATCGACTTGCCGAGTCTAGTCTTCCGTTATTAGACATAGAGGAAAAGCCCCACCGAAGTGGGGCTATCTGTTAATCAAGAATGCGTACTTTAATGTCACTATCCTTACAGTACTGCATATATCTTTCTTCCATTTCACTCTCAAGATCAAAGTCAAGTTCACGATCAGCACCAGTTTCAGCAAGTTCTATCATAATCTGTTCTTGAAATGTGTTAATAAACTCTTCATATGTCATCATATACCTCTATTGTTATTATACATAAAGGAAGTATAGCCCCACTATACAAGCAGGGCTATGATCATCCTATCCGTCACAGGCTGGACATCCATCGTGATGATGGTGTAATGGCTCATCATATGGACATCCAAGACTTGGACATCCAAGATATGCAATAGCATCATCCTTTGACATATAGCCAGTAAGCCTTTGATTAGGCATTATCAGTCCATCATCATTGTAGATGGTACCGATGTACCAGCCAGCAACAGAACGCATTACAATAGGTTCTGATATATTGTTCTTGAACACAATATCCTTGAGTGACTTAAGTAGTTCCATAATAAACCTCTATGTTAAGTTAAGGCAGAAGTGCCATACATAGAGGAAGATAAATACATATAGTACGTTGTACCGCTGTATGGATTTATATTATACTCATCGTGAGCAGGGGTATGTGAGTGTAGTGTACGAACATAGGGTATGCTCGAAGAGTATAACAGGGTGGGCATAGAGATGGGTGCGTGAGCACACCTCGCTGTTCAATTGAACGTTAACGTTTGAACTCAACGTAAACAGAACGGGCAACCCTGAATCCAAGGGGGGTACTTGCAATATGTTCCTCTCACTCCCATTCTAGTGATACTTTAAGAAGAGTCCTTGAAACAAATGACCAATTAAAGCGTTGTATAGTTGAACATAGCAGTATTAACTTGAAGTAGCGTATGAAAAGCAAACTTAAACGTGAGTATGAGGTTTTCAACATGGAGACTGGAGAGTGGGAATCAAGGATCATGACAAATGAGGAATATCTTGAATTACAGCATGAGATGGACATGAGTGCTGATCAGATGGATGCAGAGTATCAAGTGATAACTCGCATCATTTCTCAGCAGATGGAACTACCTCAACCGCCTAAAGAGAGTATGGATTAATACATAGAGATATATATATAAACATATAGCTATATGTACATGTAGCTATATGTACATATAGCTAAACGTGTGAATATCAAGCGAAGAATAAATGGAAAGACGGGTAAATACCCAGTATATGACAAGGCAAAGGCCATTGACAAAGGGCTTGATTTCGTCTATTGGAGGCAGGCAGAGATAGGAGATTGGGCGATCACGGATGATGACTACGTAGCAGAATGCTATGATCGCAAGGATTACACAGATAAGAATGGAAAGGTCAAGACCTTCATTAAACTTACCTGTGGTGTAGGATGGGATAGTGGATTCTCTAAAATAAATTTTTTAGAAAATCATAAATATGGGGTATATAGTAAAACAAACCCCAAAAGGAGTTGGGATGAACAGGAATCTGGCACAACGAGGAGCAAGAATACTATTAATACTTATGCGAATATGCTACTTAACAATGGTCAGGTGGACTATTCAGTTCTCGGACAGATCTATAGACCTGATCAGGAGATTCCAGAAGCAACCGTTAGAAGATTTCTTAAACAAAAGGTAGCAAAACGCATGGTTGAGAAGAAAATAAAAGAATTATTAAGTGATAAATCCATTAACAAGGAATTTGCGGTAGATAATATCATCCGTGCCTTGCAAATGGCTGAATCAAAAGGGGATGTGAACAACTTTCTAAAGGCTAATGACTATTTGATGGATCTATTAGAGATGAAGCCAAATAAACAGCTTATTACGGACACCATACAAGTGGACATGACCAAGCAAATAGCAGATACGATAGCAAAGGAGGAGAAAAAGGTCACATTAAAGAGGAGTTCGGAGACAAATGAAATTAGTGAATGAGGCATATCGTGAATATGAGGGTATTACTAATCACAGGATGAAGGATGAGCAATTAGAGGTAGCCGTTAGGGCTTTACATGTCATAGCAGTAATGACAAGTGGTTCATCTGACGTAATGACCAACATAGCCCTAGATGCCTTAAAAGAAATGGAAACATTCGGCTATTTATACGACCAATTCAACGAAGATTACGAATAATTGTTCGATTATTGTTCCTTAAAGAAAAAGAAGTGTGGTTTCGCAGGCTCATATGAAAATATAATGCATTGTGGACTAAAAAAAGGCAATATGTTAGAAACAAGCATTTCAAACATGACCAAATGCCCTTATAAGCCAAAAAAACGTGCAAGACGATAGAAAATACATACAGGATAAACTAAGAAAGAACATGATCATGTTTGGAAAGGTCATCATGTCCAACATGTTCTCTGCTGCATCTCCAGATTTTCATTATCAGATCGCTGATGCCATCACAGATGATGAGCAGAAGCAGGTCAACATCATTGCCCCACGTGGTCATGCCAAATCCTCCATCGTTGGAGGTGTTTATCCCTTATTCCACATCATGAATGACAGTGGGGCAAAACTTATTGTGTTGGTCTCCCGTACTCAAGATCACGCCATCAAACTCCTTGGAACGATCAAGGATACCTTAGAATACAGCGAAACCTTCAGGCAGATCTATGGGTATTGGGGACAACACAGTGCAAAACAATGGTCTAAGACAGAAGTGGAGTTAAAAGATGGCTCCATGATCATCTGTAAGGGTACAGGACAGCAATTACGGGGTATAAAAGTAGGCAGTCAAAGGCCTACACTCATTATCGTTGACGATCCAGAGGATGAGAACAATACCAAGACAGCAGAAGCCATGGAACAGAATCTTAGATGGCTATTGCAGAGTGCTGTGCCCTCATTAGACCCAAAGAAAGGAAAGATCATTGTCATTGGTACTCCACAACACCAGCGATGCATGGTTGAGGTATTAAAGGACATGAAAGGCTGGAAGAACATGCATTTTAGCCCAGACCTTAATAATAACGTAGCCTTATGGGAAGATTGGCAGCCTATATCTAAATTGATACAAAAAAAGGAAGAATTAGAGTCCATAGGCAGAAGTTCTGTGTTCTATAGAGAATACATGTGCCAGATCGTTGGAGATGAAGACCAACTCTTCCAAGAGGCCTATATACAGTACCACGACTACGAATTAAAGATAGATAACAATAATAATCATTATTTGACAAATGGGGATGAGGAATTCCCAGTAAATGTGTTCATGGGGGTTGATCCTGCTTCTTCGGTACGCAAAACGGCTGATTACTCAGTGATCATGCCAGTTGCAGTAGACGAAAACAATAACAGGTATATTCTCCAGTATTACCGCCAAAGGGCAACTCCCATGCAACTAGCAGAGAATATCATAGAGTATTTCAAGTTATTCAAGCCTGTTAAGGTTAGAGTAGAGAGTGTGGGCTATCAAGAGATGCTCAGGGAATACCTAAGACAGCGTTGTGAAGAAGAGAACATCTTCATATCAGGTTTAGAGATCAAAGAGAACCCTAGAACCAGTAAATCATCAAGATTAGAGACCATGCAGCCTTATTTTGCCCAAAAGAAGATGTACATGCTAGAATCCATGAGTGAACTACGTGATGAACTTCTGCTATATCCCCGTGGAAAACACGATGACCTTTTAGATGGACTTTTTTATGCAATGAAAAAATGTTACACACCTTATCATAAAAGTGTTGCAAAAGAAAATAAAAAGTCTTATACTCCAGACAATTTAGATGACGTAAGCTGGAAGATAGCTTAATTTGGAACTTTTACTTAAAGTATTAGTTTAATGATTCAAAGTCTGTGACGCATTGCATAAAGATTCATATAAAGACCCTGACGTACAATTAACACAAGACCTATTATCGGATTATGCCTCTGCCCGTGAGAACTGGGTTACTCAAGCAGTAGAGGACAATGAGTTCCGTAATGGGAAACAGTGGACGAATGATCAGGTAACAGCCCTTCGACAGAGATCACAAGAACCTCTTGTGGTCAATGTAGTATATAGTGCAGTTGAGCAGGCAAAGGCCATGCTCACATCCAATAACCCAAAATTTCAATCAACGGCAAGAGAAAATAGTGATGCTAAGGTCGGCAGGATGTTTTCCGATCTGATGGCTTACATCTGGGATCACTCAAACGGCAATGTAGAGTTAAAACAGGCGATAGACGATTACTATGTAAAGGGTATGGGTGTCATGATGGCCTATATCGATCCCGATGCCGACTTTGGCTCTGGAGAGGTCAAGATACAATCCATAGATCCACTAGAACTATTCATTGATCCAAGTAGTAAGGATCCATTCTGTAGAGATGCTGCTCATATCATTGTTGGTAAGATCGTTACACAGACACAACTTATCAGCATGTACCCTGAGTTTGAACAGATCATCCGTGAAAGTTCTGAGACCAGTTATCTAAATAGCGTATCAGAATCAAGACACGCTTTAAAGGATGAAGATGTTACCTTGAAAAGAAGAATGACAGGACAATCCATCACAGATGAGAGAGAACTGGAGTTATTTGAGAGGTATACAAAGATAAAACGAAAACGCCCTTACTTTAAAATATATGACCCAAGGAGCAATGAGCAAAAGGTTCTTAGTGAGGTTGATTACGAAGAATATAAACAAGAGCCTGTTGTCGTAGTGACCAATGCTGAGGGCGAGAACATTTTTACAGATAAAGCAAATGTAAGTCAGTATACTGAACTGTATAATCAGTTTGGTGAAAAATTTCATTTTATGCTCGACCCTATGACGGGTCAACCAACGCCTATGGCTGGTGAAGAGCATGAAGGTGCGATCCCCAATTCAACTACTACTATTGACGTCATGACAAAAGAAGCCCTCATTGAAGCAGATGAGATCATGGTCAATGAGATAGAGATAACGCAGATATATCAATGCGTTAGTGTTGGGGATCATAAATTATTCATGGTAGATCTACCTGTTGAAGAATATCCTATTGTACCCTTCATGAATGGTTTCAATAGAAATCCTTATCCAATGAGTGATGTAAGGCTGGTAAAAAGCCTACAGGAGTATATCAATAAGATACGTTCTCTCATAGTTGCACATGCGTCCAGTTCAACTAATGTGAAACTACTGATACCACGGGGTAGCATGGATAAAAAGAATCTTGAGGCAGAGTGGGCAAAGGCTGGAACAGCAGTTATTGAGTTTGATCCTGAACTGGGTACACCAATCGTGGCTGGGCCTGTACCACTTCCAAATGAATTATACAAGAATGAAGCAGATGCAAAAGCGGACATAGAGAGAATATTAGGAATATATGCAATGATGCAAGGGGATGTTGGTGCATCCCCACAGACATTCAAGGGTACAGTAGCCTTAGATGAATATGGTCAAAGACGTATTAAATCAAAAAGAGATGATATAGAGCAGTGCATTAATCAACTTGCTAAGGTTGTAGTAGGGCTTATCCAGTATGTCTATACAGATGAGAAGGTCTTTAGACTAATGCAGCCTAATAATAGACCATTGGAAATAGAGATAAATCATCCACTATATGATGATGTTGGTAATCTAATGGGCAAAGTAAACGATATTACCATTGGAAAATATGATGTTATCGTTCTATCAGGTTCAACCTTGCCATCTAATCGCTGGGCACGGTTTGAGTACTATATGCAATTATATTCTTCAGGTCTCATTGACCAGATAGAGGTACTGAAGCAAACTGATGTTGCAGACATGGAAGGCGTACTGGAACGTGCTGGTCAAATGCAACAAATGCAAGCACAGATACAACAGCAGACAGAAGAGATCAAGAATCTAAAGGGAGATCTACAGACGGCACAGAGAGAGTCCTTGCATGATAGAAAACGTGTAGAGGTGAAAGAATTTGAGAAGAAACTCGCTAAGGCAGAGGCTAAGGTAGAAATGGCTCAACAGTTATATAAAACACGCCTTGCAGATGAACTTAAGTTGGCTAAAGAAGATATAGCAGAGTTTGATGAACGTAGGAATACATCAAGACAAATGAATGAAGAAATGTTGAGGCTGGAGGAGTAATGAGTGATCAATTAAGTCAAGACGAATTATTAAAAAAATACATGAGAGATAGTGCTTATGTTTGGCATAATATGATGGGTGGAGGCACAGCAGGTGCTTTTATGAAAATGCTTAGTGGTGGTTTAGTGGATCATTATGTAGAAAACGATGAAGGTTTTAGAGAATTTGTTAATTCTCAAGATCCATTAGATAAAATGCAAGTTATTAGAAAATATAGAAAAGATGATGATGGTTGGCAATTTGCTGAGACAGATGAACAAATAATGGAAAAATTAAAAAGGCATGGTTTAACATAGTAATGTCGAATAGTATATTTAAAAGAATGCTTGATAAGGTAAGGTTTGTTACTCAAAGGAAACAAGTGAGTGAAACCTACTTTATGGATGAAAAACAAGTGCCATTAATGACTGAAGAAGTCCCAACTATTGAAGAAGAGACTGTGAGTACCAAAGAAGAAAGAAGTTTAAAGATAAATAGTGGTGGTAGCAAGTGGAGTCCTAATACTCCCCTTATGCAAACAAGTGCCATATTTACAAAAGGTCTCCCAAAGGGAGATACCATAACAGTAAAGCATTTTAAATAATGAAAGAATTGAAGAAAGCGGTTGCTGGAAATAACCAAATCGCAAAGGAAAAGTAATGGAGAATATCTTAGAAATGCGTGACGCTGATCGTGCACCTGTAGAAAATGCTGGTCTGGTAACAGAACAGCCTTCCATACAGACAGAGGAAGTGCCTACAGAAAATGCCGTAGGTGTGAACGAGACAGTTACGCAAGAAACAACACAAGAAACTTCCTCTAAAGACGACTCGACTCGTTTTGAATATTGGCAATCACAAGCTGACAAAGCCAAGGGTGAGTTAAGTACAATACGTAAAGAATTAGATTATTACAAAGGAAGTCTAGCTCCAGTTGAGCAAATGATCCGTAATAATCCTGAAGTTCTTGACCGATTGGAACGAACACCCTCCAATGGACAATCTCAAGGATACCCAAATGGATTCCAAGAGACTTCGCTGAAGGAGCCTAAAGCACCTGAGAGACCACATTCATACAATGAGGTCGATGCTTATAATGATCCAGAGAGTGATTCATTTAAGTTTCGATTGGCTAAGGAAGAGTATCGTGATAACTATCTTGGTTATTTACAACAGAAAGATCAAGTTAGAGAACAGGAAATGCAAGCACAGTACCAAGCACAGATGCAGCAACAACAGACACACATGATGCAGACACAGGCTCATAGCCATGCTGTCAATTCATACGGATGGGATG
>VTLG01006594.1_pt1 | contig 12595 bp, 15 predicted proteins | sample 4694571 | NCBI WGS metagenome assembly VTLG01 (sample SAMN12604809, study PRJNA352737) | marine metagenome | biome: ENVO:00000447; feature: ENVO:00000209|ENVO:00000569|ENVO:01000036; material: ENVO:00002151; isolation source: viral sequences binned using virsorter ... | reverse complement strand
TGGTGGTTTTCCTTTGTTATTTGGTCAAGGTCCTATAGGTGCTATAGGTGGTGGTCTTGGTGGTGCTGTTGGTGGTGCTTTAGGTGGAGGCTTTGGTTTTGGTTTATCTATAGCTGGTACTGCAATAGCTCAACAAATACAACAGACTCTTGACTTTAGAAAATCTATAAAAGAACTTAATAAAGAAATGGAACAAATGGGTATAAGTTCAAATATTAGTGGATCACAGGTAAGACAACTAGGTAAGTCTTTGGGTATTACAAAAGAAGAAGCCGTAAAAGCTTTACAAGAGTTTAAACGATTTGGTGATGATGCAGTATTGATTGCCAAGAAGTTTGGTGGAGATTTTGGTAGATTTGATGCTCTTGCACAAGCAAACACAGTTGAATCTGCTTTATCAGCTATAAGAAAAATTAATAAAGATCTGACATTAGAGGATGAATTAAGATTTATATTATCAGTTCAAAGAAAAGGTGTAGAAGCAACCATAAATGACATACTTACAGAAACTTTAGAAAAACAAAAAGAACTAGATACAGCAGGTTTTGGACAGGGAGTAGGTGGGCGAAAAAGACCAGCAGTATTAAAAAGAGAGAAAGAACAATTAAATGAAATAAATACAGAAAATACTCAACTTATAGAAAAATTAACAAATATTAGAGATTTAAATAATGAAATAAGAATTGCAAATGAAGAAAGTTCTTTTTCAATAGTAAAAGGTCTACAAGATGTAAATGCTGAAATAAGAAAATTAAATAGTGCACAGTTTCAAGTAGTTGAACTATCTAAAACACTTGGTTCTGCATTTTCAGAATCTTTCAAAGGAATAATAAAAGGAACAATGAGTGTTGGAGAAGCATTTAGAAGTATGTTTATGCGAATAGCAGATCATTTCTTGGATATGGCTGCACGAATGATGGCTGCACAAATATCAAGAGGATTTATGGGATTATTTGCTAATGCTTTTGGTGGTGGTTTCAGTATTCTTGGAGGAGCTACAAATACTTCTTTAAGTACAGCACAACAGGTTGGGCTAGATAATGCTTTATATGGAAATACATTTCCTGCTGGCTCTTTTGCTAATGGTGGTTATGCACAACGTAATAAGTCTTATATAGTTGGAGAACGTGGCCCAGAATTATTTACACCTGGAGCAAGTGGTGGTCAAGTAAGCCCTATGGGTTCTACAAACATCGTTGTAAATGTAGATGCTTCTGGTTCTTCTGTTGAAGGAGATGAAGAACAAGGTAGAGAACTTGGTCGTCTTATCTCAGTTGCTATACAATCAGAATTAATTAAACAAAAACGACCAGGAGGTATGCTTGCATAATGGCTACGTTTCCTTCAATAAAACCTACATACGGACAACAAAAAAGATCCGCACCAAATACGAGAACTATTCGTTTTGCTGATGGGTTTGAGCACAGAATATTATTTGGATTAGCAGAACATCAAAATCCAAAAGTTTATAATTTTACTTTTAACGTATCAGAAACAGAAGCAGATACTATAGAAACCTTCCTTGATGCCCGTGCAAATGACAGTGCCAGCTTTGATTTTGAAGCACCTGGAGAGACTGCATCACAAAAATTTGTTTGCGAAACTTGGAACAAATCAATACCATATAACAATAGAGCAACAATACAAGCCACATTTAGAGAAGTATTTGAACCATGAGTACTGCTCCGATTATTACTGATCTACAAAAGATCAATCCTTCAGCAATAATTGAATTATTCACTCTAACTACTGATGCAACTTTGCACGGATCTGCACAGACCTATAGATTTCATAATGGAACGAGTTTAAATGCTAATGGAGATATTATTTGGGCTGGTAATCAATATTTAAAAATGCCGATACAGGCAGAGGGTTTTGCATTTCAGAAAGGTCAACTTCCCAGACCTACTTTGACTATCAGTAATGCTCTTGGGACTATTACAGCTATTTTGTTAAATGTTAATCAGGTAACAACAGGAAATGATTTGACGGGAGCTACTGTTACAAGAATCAGAACATTGGCACGTTATCTTGATGCTGTTAACTTTCCTACGACTACAACCAGCACGACAACAACAGAAACTATTGCTGATCCTTCTGATGCCGAAACTGTAACCTACACTGTTACTGTTCATAATCCTGGAAGTGGCAATATTTTTAGAATAAATGGTGTAAATAATCCTGTAATCACAATGAAAAGAGGATCTACTTATATCTTTGACCAATCAGATGCTACAAATAGTGGACACCCTTTAGCAATAAAATCTGATGCTGGAGGAGCACAGACAACAACTGTATCTGGAACTGCTGGAAATGCAGGAGCTACAGTGACCTATCAGCCAGCATATCCAACTGCTCCAAATGATTTGAGATATTATTGTACAGTTCACGGAAATGGAATGGGTAATACAATCACAATGAACGATCCGAATACAACAACTCAAGATACAGTTACAACTACAACGCAACAGGTAAATCCATTAGGCACACCAGACCCTACCGCAGAGTTTCCACAGGAAATTTATAAAATTGATAGAAAATCATCAGAAAATAGAGAAGTCGTACAATTTGAATTAGCAGCAGTTTTTGATTTAGCTGGTATTAGAGCACCTAAAAGACAATGCACTAGAACAGAGTTTCCTTCGATTGGCACGTTTATAGCATGAATTGGAAAGAAGAAGCACTTGTTCATGCGAAAGACCAAGATCCTAAAGAGTCTTGTGGTTTATTGTTAAATATTCGAGGAAAAGAAAGATATTATCCTTGTCGTAATTTATCAATGACAGATCATCAATGTTTTATTTTAGATCCAGAAGATTATGTCAAAGCAGATAATTTAGGAGAGATAACAGCTATTGTTCATAGTCATCCTGTGACACCTCCTGTTGCTAGTCAGGCAGATCAGATTGCCTGTGAACGTAGTAATCTTCCGTGGCATATTGTCAATCCAAAAACAGAAAAATGGGGATATTATGAACCATGTGGATATAAACCGCCTTTGCTTGGTCGCCCTTGGGTTTGGGGTGTTACCGATTGTTGGTCTTTAGTAAGAGATTGGTATAAAGAAAAGAAAAATATTGAACTAAAAGATTGGGATAGACCTATAACACCAGAAGAGTTTGTTGATAATCCATTATTTGAAAGTTGTGCTTGGAGAACTGGTTTTAGACAATTAAGACCAGATGAAAAACTAATAAATGGCGATGCTTTATTAATGTCTATTGGATCTACTGGTTTAAATCATGTAGCTATTTTCTTAGATGGGGATGTTTTACATCATTTAACCGATAGACTATCTTGTAGAGAGCCTTATTCTCAATGGTTGTTAAAATGCACAGGAGGTAGGTATCGTTATGTTGCGTAAATTAAAGCTATATGGTGAACTTGCAGAGTTTGTAGGACATAAAGAATTTGAAATACAGGTGGATAGTCTTGGAAAAGCGGTAAGTTTTCTTGTTAATAATTTTCCGCAGGTAGAGAAATATATGAATCCTCAATATTATCAGGTAAAAGTTGGCAATTATGCGGTAGATCAAGAAGAAATACACCACCCAATAGGACAGGAAGATATACATATTGTTCCTGTAATAGCTGGTGCTGGTAGAGGTGTTGGAAAAATATTACTAGGAGCAGCTTTGATTGCAGGTGCTTTTATTATTAATCCTGCTTTATCATTTAGTTTTAAAAGTGGTGTTACTGGGTTTGGTACTTTAACTGGATTTTCTGGTGCTGTAACAAAAGCTGCTGTATATCTTGGTGCTTCCTTAGTCTTATCTGGTGTGAGTGATATGTTATTTCCCCTACCAAAACCAAAAGAGTTTAAATCAGAACAAGATCCACAGTTATCATTTAGTTTTTCTGGAACGCAAAATACATCAAGAGCAGGTACTCCCGTTCCAATAGTTTATGGAGAGATAGTCACAGGATCAGTTGTTATAAGTGGTGCTATTGATACTCAGCAGGTACAGGCATGACAGACGCACCTAAAAATATTATTGGTTCTGGTGGTGGTAGTCCTCCACCTCCCCCTCAACCGACAAGAACTCCTGATACTTTACATAGTAGACAGTTTGCTACTTTTCTTGATCTCATTTCTGAAGGAGAGATAGAAGGTTTTGCTACGGCTTCAAAAGAAGGTCGAACACAAGGAACATCTGCATATAATAATGCTGCATTAAAAGATGTTTTTCTTAATGACACTCCTGTTTTAAAAGCAACAGCTAATTCTACATCTCCAGCTACAACTGATTTTAATTTTCAAGATGTAACATTCAATCCTCGTTTTGGAACGTCAGGCCAAACAAAAGTTGAAGGCATTGAAAGTAGTTCTTCTATCACAGCAGTAGGAGTTACTGTAACTCAATCTTCTCCTGTTACTAGACAGATAACAAACTCAAATGTTGATGCTGCGAATATTACAATAACTTTTCCTCAGATACAAAAAGCAACGGATAAAGGAGATTTACTTGGATCATCTGTTTCGCTAAAAATTGCTGTTCAATATAATTCTGGTGGTTTTACTGATATTATTTCTGATACAATCACAGGTCGAACTGCTGATGCGTACCAAAGAGATTACAGAATAAACTTTACAGGTGCTTTTCCTGTTGATATTAGAGTTAGCAGAGTTACTGCTGATAGTTCAGATTCAAGTTTACAAGACGCATTTCAATGGACAAGTTTCGCTGAAATAATTGATGATTCCAATACTTATGCCAATAGTGCTTACGCTTCTGTTCGATTGGACTCTATGCAGTTTCAATCAATACCAACAAGAAAATATCGGATTAGAGGAATAAAAGTAAGGATTCCTGGTGCTGGTGCAAATAGTTCTGGAACTCCGAGTGTGGACAGTACAACGGGCAGAATAGTGTACCCAGACGGATATATTTTTAATGGAGTTATGGGTGCTGCCCAATGGTGCTCATGTCCTGCGATGGTATTACTTGATCTTCTTACAGATACTAGATATGGATTTGGTAATCATATAACTGATAGTTCTCTTGATCTATTCTCTTTTGTTACTGCAAGTAAGTTTGCAAATACATTGGTTGATGATGGATTCGGAGGACAAGAAGCTAGATTCAGTTGCAACGTAAATATTCAATCATCTAGTGAAGCATTTGATTTGATAAATGAGTTAGCTGGTGTAATGAGATGTATGCCGATCTGGTCTGCTGGTAGTATTCTTCTTGCACAGGATAGTCCAAAAGATGCAAGCTATTTGTTTAATTTAGCCAACGTAACTGAAGAAGGTTTTAGTTACTCAGGAAGTGGTTTAAAAACAAGAAATACTGTAATTTCTGTCTCTTATTTTAATATGGATAGTCGAGAGATAGATTATGAAGTTTATGAAGATGCTGCCTCGATAGCAAAGTTTGGAGTAATTATTAAACAGGTAAAAGGTTTTGCCTGTACATCAAGAGGTCAGGCTAGAAGACTAGCAAAGGCTATCTTATTTGCTGAACAAAATGAAAGTGAAATTGTTGCATTTGCAACTTCTATAGATTCTGGTGTTGTTGTAAGACCTGGTGCTGTTATCGAGATAGCTGATCCTGTTCGTTCTGGTCTTAGAAGAGGTGGAAGAGTAAGTTCTGCCACAACGACTCAAATAACTGTTGATGATTCTGCTGCAACCGATTTACCAACAACAAATAATCCAACATTAAGTGTAATATTACCTGATGGAACTGTTGAAAACAGGTCAGTATCAAGTGTCTCAGGTGCAGTTATAACAGTATCTTCTGCTTTTTCTCAGACTCCAAATGCCAATACAGTTTGGTTATTACAAGATGATACAGTTCAAGCTCAAAAATTTAGAGTAATAACAGTAGAAGAATCTGATGGAATAAATTATGCGATTACAGCTTTATCTTATGTAAATGAAAAGTACGCATTTATTGAAGATGGTGCGACCTTACCAACAAGAACAGTATCAATACTAAATCTTCCAAAAGATCCTCCTGCTGCTTTACAGGCTGAAGAAAAGATAGTCGAGATAAATAATCAGGCAGTATCTAAACTTATCGTCAGTTGGCAACCTATTGTCGGTGTTACGCAGTATCAGGTTAACTACAGATTTAATAATGGAAACTTTGTTTCTACAACAGTTTCTTCTCCTGATTTTGAGATATTCAATACTGATATTGGAACCTATGAGTTTCAAGTATTTAGTTATAATGCTGCATTACAAACAAGTGCGACTTCTGCTGATTTAATTTTTAATGCTGTTGGTAAAACTGCATTACCATCAAATGTTACTGGACTATCTGCCGAACCAATAAATGAAAAATTAGTAAGATTACGTTGGAATAGGTCTACAGACATTGATGTGACTCATGGAGGTAGGGTATATGTCAGACATTCTCCTCTAACCAATGGTAATGGTACATTTACTAATAGCACTGATCTTATTCAAGCTCTTAGTGGTGCTACCACATCTGCGGAAGTTCCGTATCTTGAGGGCGAGTACATTTTAAAATTTCAAGATGATGGCGGTAGATTCTGTGCAGGAGAGACAAGTGTAATTATTGAACTGCCAGATAACCAAGCTCCACTTGTTACACAAACAAGAAGAGAAGATTTAGATAATCCAAAATTCCAAGGTACAAAGACTAATGTTGATTTTGAAAGTGCATTTAATACTATAAATCTAACTGGTGGTGGTACTTTTGATAGTATTACAGATTTCGATGCCGTTGGTTCATTAGATGACTTTGGTGGAGTTGTTTCTGAAGGAACTTATGATTTTGGAGGAACAGCAGGAGGTACAACTTTAGATTTAGGCGGTGTATTTAGTCTTGATCTTAAACGTCATTTTTTGACAGAGGGTTTTTATCCGTCAGATTTATTTGATTCGAGAGGTTTGATTGATGATATTACAGATTTTGATGGACTTACAGCTACAGAAGTTAATGCTGAAATGTTAGTTAGAGTTACACAAGATGATCCGTCTGGATCTCCTACCTATTCTGATTTTCAGACTTTTGCTAATGGAACTTATAAGGGCAGAGGATTTCAGTTTAGAGCTAAATTAACAAGTAACGATACCGCACAGGATATTAGAGTTTCTCAGTTAGGATATACAGCATCTTTACAGAGAAGAACAGAACAAGGTAATGTTATTGCAAGCGGAACAGGAGCAAAGGCTGTTACGTTTACCAATCCATTCTTTGTTGGCACGTCTTCTTTGCTGGGAGCAAATACTAATTTACCCTCTGTTGGTATCAATGCTCAGAATATGGCATCAGGAGATTACTTTGAAGTAAGTAGTATTTCTGGAACGGGTTTTACTGTTCACTTCAAAAATTCATCAAATGCTTCGATTGATAGAAATTTCACCTATCAGGCTGTCGGATTTGGTAAAGGAGGGTAGAATATGCACAAGGTAGTTTTCTAAATGGCACAAGTTACAGACTATACAATAGACAATGGCACAGGCTCCGCCGTAAGAACCGACCTCAATAATGTCTTTGCTGCTATACAAAGTTTAAATAGTGGATCAGCAGATCCTAGTGGTACACAGGTTGCGTTCCAGTTATCAGTTAATACAACATCTAATTTATTAAAAATAAGAAATGCAGCTAATAACGGATACATTGAAATTGGAAATGTAACACAAGCAAATTTAGGTCTAGCTCCAGTTGCAGGAGCAACATTTACTGGAGATGTAATACATAATTACACAACAGCTTTACAAATACCTGTTGGAACTACCGCACAAAGACCTGGTTCGCCCTCAACAGGAGACTTTAGATTTAACAGTACGACTACTTCTGCTGAAATATATAACGGATCTGAGTTTACTGCTGTGGGAGGCGGTGCTGGAGCTACGGGAGGAGGTAATGATGAAGTATTCTTTGAATCGGATACTAACGTAACAACGGACTATACGATAACATCAGGAAAAAATGCACATACAGTAAGTCCGATTGTAAATGCTGGTGTTACTGTAACTGTGCCTTCTGGCAGTTTATTAGTTATTATTTAATTATGAGCTTAGAACTTTCTGGAACAACTGGTGTAAAAGGTGTAGCAGGATCAGTTTCCGCACCAAGTATTGTTGGAGATGACACAAATACGGGAATCAGCTTTCCTTCTGCTGACACTATTAAGTTTTCAACTGGTGGTGTTGAGCGTATGCAGATCACTAATAGTGGTGTTTCTGGAACTGGGATTGGTGCTGGTAAAGTTCTTCAAGTCGTAAATTTTATAAGTTCAACTCAAAAAACTATTAGTGCAACTACAACTTATACAGATACAGATATCACAGATTCAATTACAACAACTGCTGCAAATTCAAAAGTATTGGTTTTAGGAAGTCTTGCATACGATACTGCTAGAGACAACAATGATTGCGGAGCTAGATTTAGGCTAGTTAGGACTATAAGTAGCACTTCGACCATGTTTTTTGAAAGTAATAGTGATCGAAATGTAGGTTTTTATGATGGAGACAGTTCAAATCATTCAAGGTTATATGGACAATGGCCTGTTAACTTCCATGATTCAACTATAGGCTCTATAGCTGCTGGAACTACAATAACTTATAAATTGCAAGCAAGAACAGAAAATACAAATTTAAGTGAAGATGTAAGAATAAATCATGGAAATAAAGTGTCAACATTAATTCTTTTGGAGATAGGTGCATGATTATAGAAATAACTGATGCCATCAAGTCTTTAAAACCAAGTGCAAGTTGGGTTTTAACTGGAACGGAATATTCTGGACTCGATTGGAAAGATGAAAGTCAAACAAAACCTACTGAATCCGAAGTAAATGCAGAAATTACAAGGTTGACTAATGCAGAACCAATGAAATTACTTAGAAAAGAAAGAAATAATAGATTAGCAAGGTCAGATTGGAGGGCAAGTTCTGATTTAACCTTATCAACAGCTTGGAAAACATATCGTCAAAATTTGCGTGATTTACCAGCAAGTGCCTCCCCTAAAGTCGATTCTGATGGTAATTTAGATATGAGTTCTGTTACTTTCCCTACTGAACCTAGTTAACAATGACAGCAAAGATAAAACTAAACGCAGCATCAGGTGGTGGATCAGTAAGTATCCAAGCACCTTCATCATCTAGTAATAACAGAGTTATTGCTTTACCTGATATTGCAGATGGAACGCTTGTTACGAGCCAAAGTACACTTGATGCAACAAAACTTTCTGGTAATTTACCTGCAATAAATGGCTCGGCTTTAACTGGATTAACTGCTGGCGTAACAGAGGCAGACCAATGGAGAGTAACTTCAGACTTTACAATGAATAGTCAATACGCTGCTACCATCACCGCAAACTGGGAAAGAAATGATACAACTTTTGAAAAAATTGGTACTGGAATGTCAGTTGATGGCAATGGACATTGGACTTTTCCTTCAACAGGAAAATGGCTAATACGAGGAACTTGGATTGGAAGTAGAAGTAGTGGTGCTCAATGGTGGGGTATTGTTTATGTCTATGGTATGACAGATGGTGTTCAATCTAATGCGTTTGAATTAGCTCGTTCCTTTGTTGCTATCGCAGCTAATAATGGTAGTCAAAGTGCAACTTTTGAATGTATTTTTGATGTTCAAAATACATCAGGTTATAAACTACTTTTTGGGTATTTTGACAATGCTGTACAAACTACAGTTTTTGAAGGTCATTCAGATAGAAATGAAAATTCTTTTACATTCATAAAATTAGGAGAGACTTAAAATGTCAGATCGTTTTACAGGTAGACCAGATCATATACAAGATTATCTTATAACTGTAAGAACTGGACAATGGTTTGGTTGGACAGATAGTAGAAATAAAATATATGCAAATCTTGTAGTGCATGACGGAGGTGCAAAACCTAGCGAAGCCGATTGTACTAACGGATTGAAAGCACTACAAGATGCTTGGGATTTAGAAAATGATAGCTATAAAACTAAGCGAAGGTCAGAATATCCAAAATTTGAAGATCAGTTTGACCAGATATATAATGAAGGAATAGATGCTTGGAAAACGTCTATTAAAGCAATTAAAGACAAGTATCCAAAACCTAGTTAACTATGTCAGAGATTAAGGTAAATTCGATAAAAGGGGTGGCAGCATCAACGGCTGCACTTACTGTCAACAATACTGATGGAACGTGTACTGCCAATATTACTAATAACCTAAGTAATAGAAATATAATAATAAACGGAGCTATGTTAGTGGCTCAACGTGGAACGTCATCTACTTCTACTGGTATTCAAACTGTTGATAGATTTGGATTATCAACTGCTGGTTTAGACGAAGCAATGACACAGGCACAAGTAGATGTTGCCAGTGGAACTACACCCTATAGTTTAGGATTTAGAAAGGCATACAAAATTACAAACGGAAATCAGACAGGTGGTGCTGGCACTAGTGATAGATGTATTATTTATACAACACTAGAATCACAGGATAATGCAAATGCTGGTTGGAATTATACTTCATCTTCTAGTTTCACAACATTATCTTTTTGGGCTAAGTCAAGTGTTGCACAGACTTTTTATCTAGCTTTAACAACGCAAGATGGAACACAACAAAGATATGGTGCTGCAATAACTTTTAGTTCTGCAGATACATGGACTAAATTTACTTATAAAATTCCTGGAAATTCTAATATACAGTTTGATAATAATAATGAACGAGGATTACAAATATACTGGACACTATTTAGAGGAACTGGTACTACTGATAATAGTTTCCCTATAAATCAATGGGCAGCATATAATAGTTCAATAAGATACCCAGATTTTACTTCAACATGGTTTACAACCAATGATGCAACATTTGAACTGACAGGAGTTCAATTAGAAGTAGGCAGCGTGGCAACAGATTTTGAGCATAGGTCATTTAGTGATGAATTATCAAAGTGCCAACGATATTGTCAAAAACTTGGAGCAGATAATGGAGCTTACGATTGTATGGCTATAGGGCAAGGAGTATATAATACCAAAGCTTTTGTACCTTATAGATTACCAACTAGAATGAGATCAACACCAAGTTTTACTTTACTTGGGTCAGCCAGTGATTTTACTTTTACTAAAGATGGTGGTACAGCATCACCAACTTCTGTTGCTCTTGACACAGGAACTATAAACATGATGGCTGTTTTATTCACAGTTAGTACAGGTATAAGTAATGATGAAGGCATCAGAGTATGGAATAATAATCAAACTGGCGGTTATCTTTTTACAGCGGAGCTTTAATTATGGCAAAAGAATACAAACTAAACAGTTTAGATACTTTTGGAAAACAATCATCAGTTATCAAAGTTGATACAATGACATATATTCCTTATGACGAAGCAAATACCGATTACCAAGAATATCTTGAGTGGGCTAAGACTAATACACCCGACCCTGCTGACTAATTAATCTTTTCTTGCATTTGCCTTGTCATTATCCCCATAGTGACGTAGAGAGGGGATAGAGCTACAATAAGCAGTAATACAAGCATACTTGAAAAAGATAGTGCTTTCAAAATTGCAAATTTAATCATGTTTCAAAAAATTGCTAATATTCTTAGCATAGTTTCATTTGTAATGGTAGCTTCCATGAGTGGTGGAACGTACTTTGCATACAAATATGTAACATCTGAAAATTTCAAGTCTCAAGTTATGAATGAAATTCTTGGAAATATACAGGGTTCTATGCCTAAAGTTTTAGATAACGTAATGCCTAATGTTACGGGTCCATCTATGCCTTTACCTAAAAAATGAACTGCTGGCACTGTAAAACTGAACTAATTTGGGGTGGAGATGCAGATATTGAAGAGGATTTCCAACCTGTACTATACCAAGAGTACTCAATGGTTACGAATCTTAGCTGTCCTAAATGCGACTCGTATGTAGAAGTCTACAGAAGAAGAGATGCCTACGATTGACATACCAGATTTTCAAATAAACCGAGTTGATATACATGAAATACCGATATGGAAATTTAATAATCCAGTAGTAAACTACATAAATAAACCTGTTGTAGATATCCCTGGCTGTGTAAGAGTTCATAGAAATAATTTAACTAGCCTTATAGACAATCCCAAAGATGAATATGGAACATATACAGAATGTGGCAATTTCAGTATTCCTAGTTTTGAACCTTTGGAGTATAACCCCAACGAATTTAAGTACACGCAAGCCGAAACCGCCAATAAAACAGAAGAATTTGTGCCGCCAACAGTAGAACCTCCAAAGTACGAACCAAAGAAAAAAGAAGATAAACCACTATTTGTCGCTTGCCCTGGACCGAATGACCAAAGAGTTGGCGATTATCGTAACGAATTTAAACTGGAACGTGTTATCGGACACGAAAAAAGTGAAGATGGTAGTAAATGTATAACCTTGTATGAAAACGTTAAATTCATCGAGCAATACATACCGAATCCTCCACAGCTTGTTAGCACTGCTGCCATTGCTACTGTTGCTGCCACTACTCCATTACTGCTTAATGTTATAAAACCTTTAGTGAAAAATTTATTTAAGAAGCTGACAAAGAAGAAAAAAGATGTAAAATAATAGAACCCTATTCGCCAAGGCAATGGATAGGGCGTCTAGGTAGGCAAGTTAAAACCCGTGCTTGTCTACTGCCCAATTTTAA
>VTLG01017066.1_pt1 | contig 12596 bp, 30 predicted proteins | sample 4694571 | NCBI WGS metagenome assembly VTLG01 (sample SAMN12604809, study PRJNA352737) | marine metagenome | biome: ENVO:00000447; feature: ENVO:00000209|ENVO:00000569|ENVO:01000036; material: ENVO:00002151; isolation source: viral sequences binned using virsorter ... | reverse complement strand
CAGGCGGAAGTAGAATTGAAAAACCTCAACCTTATATTTTTATAGATTATTCTAGAGATATGGAATGTTTTTATATGATATATGCTATGATTACTAAAAAAGATATTAGGTCAGGTGCTTTAGACATAAACAAATATATAAAAAATCATAAACAAAATGAAGATTACATTTTAGTTCATGGTAAAATCAACGAAAATAATATTATAGAAGGAGTTAAGTATGAAGTATAATGAAGACCAAATAATGACTAATATCAATAATTATATTAGAAGTACATATAATGAACATTATAGTGTAGATAAATCAGGATTTCAAGTTCAAGATATGTTAAGACATCTTGACATAGATAAAGATTTCTGCCAGGCAAATGCAATAAAATATTTGTGTAGATTTGGTAAGAAAAACGGTAAAAATAAGGTGGATTTATATAAAGCAGTTCACTATATCGTACTATTATTAGATAGTTTAGATAATGAAGACACAAAAAATAATTAAAATAAAGCTTGACAAATGCTTTAAAATACCATATAATGGTCAGAATTACAATAAATGTAATAGTCATGCAGACTATAAATGCACAAATAACAACCATGGAGATATATAATGGCAAGAAGAGCGCTAAGCAAAACACAAAAAGTACTAAACCTATTATCTAAAGGACAACCAGTTTCTTGGACTACTTTAAGAAATAGATTTGACTTGACATCACCAAGAGCAATGATTGATACTTTAAGGAGTAAAGGTCATATGATTTTTATAAATGAGACAAGTCGTGGTACAGTTTATCGTTTAGGTACACCAACAAAAGCGATTTTAGCTGCAGGCGTATCAGAAGTATTACTATCTGATAATGCAGATAAAACTATCGTGGCTGCTGGTATCAAAGCACTTTACGGTACACCTTTCGCTTATAATTCTTAATGTGAAATGGGCGGCCTTCGGGTCGCCCCCTAACTTAGAGGTCAATATGGATTTTCATTTAACATACGGCAATAACGAATACTTAATAAAACCAATAACAAATAGAGCAAAAGAATTTACAAAGAAATATAATAATATGTTTAAAATATATAAATTGAGAGAACAACATTATGTCATACCAAACGAACATCAACAGGAAATTTGTGAAACTATCCGTGATAGTGGCATGGATTTTATCAATTAGTTTATTACAAGGTTGTCAATTAACAAGGTCACATATCGGCACTGGTTTAGGTGCAACAACATCAACAGTCGCCTGTGTATCTATGGGTATTGATAATCCTTATGTAATTGCAACATGCACACTTGCAGGTGCATTAGCAGGTGCAAACATGATGTATGATTCAGATTATGATGTTCACTATGGCACTTTTGTAGACCACATGAATGTCGCAGGACCAGGTTCATCTTATACGAATTGGTATAACAAAAGAACAGGTAATAGTGGTATCATACATACAACAAGTTTATATCATGAGGGACCATTTAAATGTGTTAGTTATGATGTAACAGTTGATATTACAAATCCTTGGCCAGTTATCGGCATGGGAAATGTAGACAGGAGAGTTCAGCATGGTAATGCATGTCAATTACCAGACGGACGCTGGGTTGAAAAACCATATAAAAATCCATATACTAACAAGTGGGAAGTAAGAAGATGAGAGATAATAGAGAATTACTTATGATTGCATTGTTTATGTTCTTAACATTAATGGTGTATTTGATATCTGTTGCAAATGCAGGTGAAGAATATCATGCAAAGATAAAACCAATAAAACAACAATATTGTTTTACAAAGATTATCATAACTACAAAAGGTGATACCATAACTAAAGAAGAAAAATTAATATGTGCAGACGGCAGAAAGAATTTTGATGAGCCAGGTTATTGGGAATTGTTTTCAGAATTTTATTATAGAGATACAAATGCCCCTAGGTATTGTAGACATTATGATAGACCGAATCATGCTTTTAGAACGCCAGGAAAAGCATGTCTAACAAAAGATGGCGATTGGGAGGTCCAATGATAAAAAACTTAATAATATTTACTTTGGCATTTATACTATTTACTATGACAGATTTGACCATTGAGGAAGTGGTTATACATCTTAGTAGTAGCATAAATAGTGTTATTGACAGAGTGATAGGAGTAATATAATGAGAAACTTTATGATAGTTGCTTTAGCACTAACATTAGGTGCATGTACAACAACAATGAATCCAATCTATAATGTAAAAACAGAAAGTGGTGAATTTGTTACACAAGTGCCTGGTTGGTTTATGGCAGATTATACTAACATGAAAATGTGTGGTGATGAAACTCATGAAGGTATGTGTATATTTGGGGCAGGTACTTCGGTATCGCCTGATTTAAACCTTGCGATTGAGAAGGCAAAGATGGTTGCAAAATCTGAAATTGCTGATATGATAAAGGGTACAATGAACAAACAAAGTAAACAGTTCATTACTGAAGTAGGTAAAACTCAAAGTAAAACTGTGGTTACTGAAGTTGAAAGTGCCATTGTCAATTCTATCGAAAATACTCCTGTTCGTGGGTATGAAGTCTTTAAACAAGATGTGTTAATTACTAGAGATGGTAATTATCGTGCATATGTTGGTCTAAGATTACCTATGGGTGAGTTAAACAAAATGTATAACTACACTATCGAACAGGCTGTGGATGCTTATCAGTCTAGAGACAGTCAAGCAAATACAATATGGGAAGATATGTTATCATCAGGTGTTGAAAATGCAAGTGATAGTATACAGTAAACAAAAGTGTACCTATTGTTCTAAAGCCAAGGTTATGTTAGATAACCTTGGCATAGAATATACTGAAAAGAAGTTTGAAGATTTTAAATCAGTAGATGATATGTTAGAAGACATAGGTAAAAAAGTTAAAACCATGCCACAAATAAAAATTGATGGCGAATTGATAGGTGGTTATCATCAGTTAGTTGAATATTTTGATGATAAAGGTCTAGTTAATTTTAGAGGAGAAAAAGTTGAGCAAAGATAAAGACAATGTAATACCTTTTCCAGGTACAAAACTACCTACTAAAGATAATATTGACAAGTTAAATGATGAATTGTTAATGCAAAAAGAAGAAGTTGAAATGATTGAATCAACAATTGATGAAGTTGCAATTGATTTGATTAGAAGACTTGTAGACATAGGAATTGATATAAACAAAAAAGAATTTTATGGTGACCTTGCAATGATTACAGAATTAGTTAGAGGTTTAATTTATAGAGATTTTAAAAGAGAACATCTTGCAACAGTTTTAATTGATAAGATAATTGATATACAATATAATGAAAAAGGTGAAGTTCAACCTGTTATAAATTACAGCAGAGTTTTAGAACAAAAAGATATGCCAGGACAAGAAGGTGAAAAAGAAATACATTTTGAACCTGATTTTGAAATACCTATTCCACCCGAGGATGATGATAAATGATTTTAGTTGATTTAAACCAAGTTCTCATATCTAATTATATGGCACAGACAAGAGGTCAAAAGCCACCTAATATTGATATGTTTAGACACATGGTCTTAAATAGTATTAGAGGTTATAATCTAAAGTTCAAAGAAGAATATGGCACACAAATATTATGTGCTGATTCAGCAGAACCTTGGCGTAGAGAATACTTTCCTAATTACAAGTATCAAAGAAAACAAACTAGGATTGAGACAGAGGAATCTTCTAACAAATGGGATGACCTTTTTGATATTATCACAGCTGTTAAACATGAGATTGCAGAAAACTTTCCTTACATGGTACTTTCTGTAGATAATGCAGAGGCAGATGATATCATTGCGATACTATGTAGAGAAGCACATAATAATAAAGAAAAGGTAATGATAGTATCAGGCGATAAAGATTTTATTCAATTGCATAAATATGATGAGGTAAATCAATATAGTCCTATACAAAAAAAGTTTGTAAAAGATGATGACCCTAAAAAATATTTACATGAACAGATAATAAAAGGTGACCGTTCAGATGGTATACCTAATATATTAAGTGATGATAATGTATTTGTAACAGGTGAAAAACAACAACCTATACATAAAAAAAGACTACAAGAATGGGCAGAATTAGACAATATACCACTAGGAAGTATAACAAGATTAAATTATCAACGAAATAAGAAGTTAATAGATTTAGATGAGATACCAATAGTGATACAAGAAAACATTATAAATAGTTATAGGTCGTATCAAATACCTAATAGTTCTAAACTATTACAATATTTTATAGACCATAAACTTAAAAATTTAATGAGTAATATAAATGATTTTTAAAGGAGTAAAGAGAAATGTTGGTAAAGGATTTAGAACCGGCTCTATGTGTGCTAAACTATGGTTTAGCAGTTACATGTGTATTGTTGGTATTATACATAATTTTTAAAGATGATTAATAATGACATGAGGAAAATATTATGGCAGAAAGAAACCCAAATCTGATTCCGCCTGAAGCAATGAAAAGTATGGCACAAGGTGGTACAGGTAAACCATTGTTTAGTGAAGTATTTACTAAAGTAAACAATGCAAAAGTAAAAGCAAAAAAGGTAGAAATCTTAAAAGAAAATGATACACCTGGTTTAAGAAGAATCTTAAAAGGTGCATTTGACCCTAAACTACAATGGGATTTACCAGAAGGCAAACCTCCTTACATGGAGAATGACGCCCCAGCTGGTACAGAACATACAGTATTAGAAAGTGAATCTAATAAGTTATGGCATTTTATTGTAGGTGGTGATAATACATTATCTAAAACAAGAAAAGAAACCTTATTCATTCAAGTTCTAGAAGGTCTTCACAAAGATGAAGCAGAGTTATTGTGTAATGTAAAAGATAAAAAATTACATAATGTCTACAAAGGACTAACTCCAGGTGCAGTAAAAGAAGCATTTGGTTGGAATGATGATTTTGTTAGACCAGAGTAAAAAAGTGCTTGACATTGAGTTGAAAATCCTATATAATGGATTACATTATTATGAATATAAAAGAAATAGTACAAACACCATATACAACAAGTCCTAGGTTTACACCTATAGATTCTGTAAAGTTTAAAGACTATCTTCAAGAGGCATTTGAAGAAAGACTTAACGAGTATAATACTTTACTTGGCGATATGTCATTTGAATCAGACCTTGCAGTAGAAAAGAAGTTAGTTAAAAAAACTTCTGAGGCGATGAACGAACCTTTTCAAGATGGTTCTTTTCCAGAACCTTATTATGACATTGTAGAAATGGGTCTAGAAATACCTGATGATGTTATTATCATGCATAAAGGTAAAGTTGAGGCAGCTTTTGTTGCAATGGCAAGTTCATGGAATCCTAGAACAGTACAAGGCAAGACACTAGAAGAAGTTCATCAACCTGTTGCAGATAATGAAATGTTATTAAGAGCAAGTAATGGTATATGGCGTTCTATGACAAGTGGTAAATCATTTCACAGATATGTATGGGGCATATCACCTTTAAAAAGTTTAAGTAATCACCCTAGGCATAAAAAACCATCTTTTAAATCTTTAAATGATTTATATTTTAGAATAGAACATGAAAGAACACTAACAGTTGATGAAGATACGGCAGCTTTCTTTATAGATGTAGAAGTCATGCCACTATCTACAGTCTTTCACTTAAAACAAGAATATAGAGATTTAATAAAAGATTCTATTAATAGTATGTCAGAAAATCTTCTTGCATATAAAAATTTAGAAGAAGTAAAGGAGATGATTAATGATGAATGATTATTTGAAAATGATAGATGAATTACTTTTAATAAAGGCAAGTGTTCAATTACTTGACACTACAAATCAAAAAGTAAAAACAGACTTGTTGGATTATATTGATACATTAATTGCTGAATACAATGGCATTATTGAACGATATGAAGAAGACATGAAAAATGAATATGAGAGGAGTATACATTAATGAGAAATTTAATTATGATATTATTATTGTTAGGGTCTTATCCTACTTATGCTGAGACAACTACAGTAAGATTATTTGTGAACGGTGAACCTAGTCCTTTTCCTGTGGTATCAATAACTGAAACACCACATATGGTAAAAGTTACGATAAAAAATAATGAGACAGGTGAAGTGATTGAAGGTCAAGTATCAACAGAAGAGCAAACAGAAGAGGAACCAGATTGTGAGTAAAGAACAAGGACCAAATGGGTGGCCAAAACCTAACTTATTAAAATCTACACTAGAGATAATTTTTGCTACGGTTTTTATACCTATAGTTGTTGTTGCAATAACAACATTTACAACAAACGATTTTGCACTATTTAACTTAATGGAACCCTTTATATTGGAGTGGTGGAATGATAGATAAACTTGTAATGTTTTTTGGTGCTATAACTACTATACTTTACATTTCGCTTTATTGTACCTTAATATATTGGATTGCTTATAATCTTTTAAGGAGTATATTTTAATGCATAACATATATGATGATTGGTTATTTTTATTTTTAAGAGATTGGTTACCCACAATAGCATTTGTATTATTCGTAATAGCTATTATTTTTATAAAATTATCAGGAGAGTTTGATGAGTAGAGCAATTAAAAAGATACCATATAAATTCGTACATGTATATTGGATTGATATAACATCAGATTCATCATGGCGAAGTGTTGAAGATGTCAAAGAAGAAACTTTACCTAGATGTTTAAGTACAGGTTTCTTAATTAGTGATGAGGAAGAAGTCATTAGATTAGTTAGTGATTTTAATTTTAAAGAAGATGGTACTATTGATGAATGTGGTAATTCTACAATAATACCTAAATGTGTAGTTCAAGAAGTTAAGGAGATGTCATAGTGGATATAGACCAACATTTAAAAAAACAATTATTAGAAACACCCAAGTATCTTAAAAAATATTTAAAAGAGCATGAAGAACACTCACCAGGTATAACATATTATACTGGCAATTGGGGTCAAGATTTAGAAGATAACTTAACAGACACACAAAGAAAAAAATTACTAAGACAAATGGATAAACTATCCGATAGTTTGTTTTTTGTATCTAGAAAACTACCTGATAATGTAGGTGGGTATAATTACATTGCATACATTAAATAAAATAATAAACATATTTTATCAAATACTTGCAGGTGCCTTTTACACACTTGTAATATATTATATAGGAACATTTAATCCTAATCACTATGTAATGAGAGACTTTCCAGACCCTAGTTTTCAATACACAAATCAAGAACAATATGTAGATAGTCTACATCAATGTATAGACAAGATAGAATCTACTATCACACCTAATAATCATATACCTAGAAATATGATAGTTGCTCAGTCAGTTTTAGAAACAGGTTGGGGTGAATCAGACTTGGCAAAAGATTCAAACAATTTGTTTGGTATAAAAGCATTTTCAAACAAAGTACCTCATAGACATGCAAAAGAAAATGAAGATGTTATGTATAGAGTATTTTTAAATAAATGTGATTCGGTAAAGGAATACTACCGTTTATTAAACACACATGAGGCATATTATAAATTTAGAAAGTATAGAAACCATGCCTTGATGAATGATAAACCTATAAATCCTAAAGTTGCAATACAGACTATGGATAGATATAGTGAAACACCAGATTACGCTGATAGAGTTATTGAGATAATAAGAGACTTAGAACGATTATAAATAGTTGAATGTTTTTAACTTATCTAACATTGATATCAGGTATATCTCTATCTATTATAGCCGCAGGTTATAGTATCATAGGGTTGGCAGCTTTATTTGCAGGTGCCACTTCAGCGATTATCGCTATGGGTGGGGCATTAGAAGTTGCAAAACTTGTTATGGCAAGTTGGTTGTATAATAATTGGCATAGTCCATTATTGCCTAAATCAATCAAGTATTACTTAACAAGTGCTGTTGTTATTTTAATTTTTATAACTTCAGTAGGTATATTTGGGTTTTTATCAAAGGCACATTTAGACCAAGTAGTACCTGAAAGTAATAATAAATTACAAGTACAGATTTTAGATGAACAAATAGAACAAAGACAGAATGTAATTAATCGTTCACAATTACAATTAGAAAAGATGGATGAATTAATTATTAATCAGTCAGAAGAAACTAGTTTCTTTTCTAGTAGTTCACAAAGGGCAATTGCAGAAAGAAATAATCAAAGAGAAGAAAGATTATTATTAGAAAAAACAATTGAAGAAAGTTTAAATAAAATAAATGAATTATCAGATAAAAAGGCAGGTATAAGAACAGAACAATTAAAACTAGAGGCAGATTTAGGACCTATCAAATATGTTGCAGAATTTATTTATGGTGATGAAGCAGAAAATCATTTTGATAAGGCAGTACGAATCATAATTATTATATTAATATTTGTATTTGACCCTGTTGCAGTTCTCATGTTAATATCAGCAAACATATCACTAAAAGAAAGAAGAATGAAACTAGAACCTGAAACTATAGAAGGAGACCCTAACGAGACAGTTGCTGAAATACTTGCAAAACAAAAAAAGATATGGAAAAAAGAAAGAGAATATGAAAGGTTTATGGATACCCTTACTGATGAGGAAAAAGCTACATTATCACCAGATGAGATTAAATTGAAGTTAAGTCAGATACATACATGGCGAGAAGACCCTAATGATAAGTATAAAAACAATGTATAAAAAGCTTGACATATCGCTAAAAATACCGTATAATGGTGTCTTATAGTGGAGGTTTATTATGAATATATTTGCATTACACGAAAGTCCTGAAGTATCTGCCGAAATGGCATGTGATAAACATGTTGTTAAGATGATACTAGAATCAGCACAATTATTATGCACAGTACATAGAGTTCTAGATGGTACAGAATATACAGACCTAACAAAGAATGGTCGTAAAATTAAAAGATGGCGTCTAGATAATGATATCAAAGAAAATTTACTATACAAGGCAGGGTGGTTAAAACATCCTTCTACTGTATGGTTAATGCAAAGTGCTTATAACTATAACTGGTTATACAGACATATGATGGCACTTAATGAAGAATTTAAGAAAAGATATAAGGGTGTTGACCACTTAGCAATTACTAAGTTAGGTAATGTTCTTAGAAACCCACCTGTAAATATCCCCTTAAATAAACAAGGTACATTACCTACACCTGCTATGCCAGATGAATGTAAAGTGCCAGGTGATGTAGTTGCGAGTTATCGCAAATATTATATAATGAAAAAACAAAGATTTGCTACCTGGAAGGCACCATCAAAAATGCCAGACTGGTATGCAAACGCTTTAGGAGTATAGTATGTACGAAATATTTAAACAAGTATGTGATGATTTACCAGATTATGTAAAGGCATTTCTTTTTGTATCTGCTGTAGTATTATTCTGGCATATTATTTTACATTAGGAGAAAATTATGACACTTAAAGGAAGCAAAACAGAACAATGTTTAAAAGACGCTTTTGCTGGCGAATCACAAGCGAATCGCAGATATCTATATTTTGCCGCTAAGGCAGATGTAGAAGGTGAAAATGATGTTGCACAAGTCTTTCGCTCAACAGCAGAAGGTGAAACAGGACATGCACATGGTCATTTAGAATATCTAGAAAAAGAATGTGGTGACCCAGCAACAGGTGAACCTATAGGTGATTCAAAAGCAAATTTAAAGGCAGCTATTTGTGGTGAGACACATGAATACACAGACATGTATCCAGGTATGGCAAAAACTGCTCGTGATGAAGGCTTTGATGAAATTGCTGATTGGTTTGAAACTCTTGCAAAGGCAGAAAGGTCTCATGCAAATAGATTTACTAAAGCATTAGAGAACATGAATTAATGCCTACTTATACCTTTCACAATAAAACAACAGGTGTTGTTGAAGATGTCTTTTTAAAGATATCTGAAAAAGAACAATATCTAAAAGATAATCCTGATGTTGAACAGGTGCATACAGGTATAAATATAGTTGCAGGTGTCGGAAGAGTTAAAGGTGATTCTGGTTGGAAAGAAAATCTATCCAGAATCGCAGAAGCACATCCTAGGTCAGCACTTGCAGATAGACATGGCAATAAGTCTATCAAAGATATAAAGACCAAACAAGTTGTTGAAAAACACATGAACAAGAGGAAGAAGTAATGGCAGATATACCTGATTACATGCGAGGTTTTGATTTAGACCAAGATTATGGTTTTACACCAGTCAATCAAAAACCTGTAGAAGAAAAGGTGGTAGTAGGTGAAAACAAAGAGACTAACTTAGAATTAGCAAAAGTTAAGTCTGATGTATCATCTATAAAAAGTATGATGAATGAAGTCATGCAAATAGTTGCTGAAAAAGATACTGTTACAAAAGAATTAACAGATGAACAAACAAAGGCAAAGTTTAAAGAATTAGAAAAAGTGATATTGCCTTTTCTATATAACTTGGCAAAAAGTGAAGAAGATTATATATACTGGCCGAATAGGGCACCTATAATTAAAGCACAGATTGACAAGATATTGAAACTAACTAGAAGTTGAACCAGTATTGACATTTTATGTTAATTATTATATAATAGGTAGATTAAATACAATAGAGAAAAAATATGGAATTTATACATACAGACATAGATAAGACAGTATTACCTAAAACAAAAGGTAAGAAAGTCGGTGATTACAGATTTTATGATATAGACGGTGTAAACTATCCGTCTGTTACTTCAGTATTGAGTATGAGAAAAACTGAAGGACTTAAAAAATGGCGTAAGTCAATTGGTGAAGATGTTGCCAATTGGGAAATGCGAAGATGTGCAAACAGAGGTAAATCTCTACACACATTAGTAGAACAATATATGAAGAACGAGACACCATCCATTCGTGATGTGTTACCATTAGGGTTATTTAAATTAATGAAACCCTATCTAGACCAAATTAATAACATTAGATTAGTAGAAGAAATCATGTATAGTAAAAACTTGACACTTGCAGGTCAAGTAGATTGTGTTGCAGAATACAATGGTAAACTATCAGTTATTGATTTTAAAACAGCAAATAAAGAAAGAATCGAGGAGTGGGTAGAAAACTATTTCCTACAATGTACAGCATATTCAATTATGTACAACGAAACATTTAATGAACCTATAGAACAAATAGTGGTCTTGATGGCTGCTGAAGATGGTTCAATGAAGGCATTTGTGAAAGAACCGAAAGATTATGAAGATGAATTGCAAAATGCAATAAAGACTTTTTATGAAACAGTTAATCCACAATTACAAGAGGTTAAATAGTTTAGGCACTCTACCACTTTAAGAAGTGCCGGAGCTTGGTGTATGCTCGGCACACAGAAATACACCCCAAGATTTTTATATTATGAATGCTAAACAATTTAGTTTAAAGATTGAAGAAATCAAAAGAAACAATGGCGACATGTCTTACATGGACGCCATCTTGCATTATTGTGATGAAAATAAAATTGACCCAGCAGAAGTAGGCAGATACATTTCTAAAAGTCTAAAAGAAAAAATTACAATAGAGGCACAAGGTCTTAATTTGATTGAGAAAGGAGGAAAACTACCTTTATGACATATGATGGTTTTGCAGTTTACAGAAAGTATCTAGCGTATAAACTACATTTTACCACAGACAAGTATGATTATACAGAACATAGTGGCATGGTGCATACAAAGTTAGAAACATTTACAAAAAGAAACGACAGGTATATGTTTCATAAACTAAGTGTAAAGTATAATCAAGATGAGATTGATGATTTTATGATTGCAAATTTTGTAAAGAAAAACAAGGCATGGTCTGGTAGTCTACTAGAACGAGATAGTCATGATACATATTTGCAATATAAAAAGCGTAAAGAGGGTTTTAATTATTGGTTAAAACAAGAGATAAATGAGATTGCAAAAATAGCTTCTCATCAAAGTGTTTTTAGAGTAGATGATGGTCAACATCCTAGACTTTTAAAACTTGCTATAGGTAAGAAGATATCTATTGAGACATTATTAGTTATGGATTATCATTTAGATTTTATGAAAGACTGGAACAAAAACATAAAAGATAAAATAGTATGGCCTGATTTTTATAAAAAAGCACAGAAGTTTAAACCGTTTTTAAGATTTAATCAAACAGAAACAAAAATAATATTAAAGGAGAACTTTTTATGAAATTTTTTAATGAACAAGAAGGCGCTAACAATGGTAGTCCATTTGTAGAAATAGTTGTATATGCAACAATAATTATTGTGGGGTATCTTCTATGGATTTAGATGTATTTAATATTATACTATTAGGAGTTTTAATATTTGCAACAATAGTAGGTGTGCTATGACAGAAGATAGAATTATTACAGACATAGATGGCAAAGAAGTGGTCTATACAAAAGAAGAAAAGTGGCAATTACTTGCTGACTGTATCAGAAGTGGTCAAGTAGAGGCAGATGAATTGCACGAAGAATTTCAAAAAGACCCGGAGTTTCAAAAATGGTACATGAAAAAGTATCTATGGGATTAGATTGGTACATAAAATGGTTTGCAAGTATAGTTTTAATTATAGGTGCAGCCGTAACAGCATTAGATATGTATCCTTATAATATGTATTTTCAGTTTGTGGGTTTAACAGGTTGGTTGATAGTGGGTATCAT
>VTLG01012540.1_pt1 | contig 12598 bp, 18 predicted proteins | sample 4694571 | NCBI WGS metagenome assembly VTLG01 (sample SAMN12604809, study PRJNA352737) | marine metagenome | biome: ENVO:00000447; feature: ENVO:00000209|ENVO:00000569|ENVO:01000036; material: ENVO:00002151; isolation source: viral sequences binned using virsorter ... | reverse complement strand
CGTTACCGATACCGAACCAACTGCGGCTGTTCCGGCCAATCCTGTTACCGAAACACTTCCATCACCTGTCACCGTTACGGAACCAACTGCACCCGTTCCGGCCAGACCCGTCAGCGTAACATTTGCATCTGCTGTTACGGTAACGCTTCCTACACCACCCGTAGCCGCCAAACCAGTGACGGTTACGTTCGCATCTCCGGTAGCTGTTACGGTTCCTACCGCCCCAGTACCAGCAATTCCTGTTACGGTGACATTCGCATCTCCTGTTACCGTAACACTTCCTACTGCACCCGTTCCAGCTATACCCGTTACATCAACGGGAACTGGCTCGCCCCAAGTGCTAGAACCCCATGTTGAGCGGCCCCAGCCTGTTACATTTGCCATGCTACGCTATACGAATAATCGCGTTACTCGCATCTGCCGCAGGAAAGGTGACCGTAAACGTACCAGCAGTGGCCGTTTTCAATGCACCAAAATCTAAAATAACAACAGACGCATCACCTGAATGACTATCATTAAAAATCATTGCACCCATAGCCGAAAACGTAGCAGTAGACCACGAAGTATCAGCAAAATCAGTATAGGCGGTCGTACTACTTGTCGTAGGATCTACCCGTGTAAGTGAATTTCCTTTAGCAGAGTAGGCAGATCCTGCATCATTAGTAATCTCATTACTACTGGTATACGCTGTAGTGGCGGCAGTGAATGAAGAACTATCTGTATATAGAGCCATTCTAAAGGTGTCACCGCCTGAATTCTTAAAGTTGTGACCAGCTTCCATTAATTCTTTCTTAAAAGAGGTACACATAAAATTTCCTGAAAATGCCATTATAGCTCCTCCACTGAGTTGGCCAAATCGTTGTGGCCCGCTGAACGCAACAGGGTAACAATCCTAGAACGGTCTTCATTAATTGCTTCGTACATATAGTACTTCACGGCTTTATAGATGGACTCCTTAAACTCTATCGCCTGCTCCGCTATCAGTGGATGTGCGTCCTCGCCTACGGACACAATATGATCGGATACCCGTGTTGCCCAATGATCCGGGCCAAGGGTGGTATTGTTGGTCGTGGTGACTATGACGTTACCCACTTCCCCGGTAAACATCAGTGAACAGGCACTCTGATTGTGCCATCTCTGTACTCATCAACAGTCATGCGTCCTTCTGCCTGCATCTTCAGAAGATCCAGTGCTTCCTGATATCGCTGCTGATACAACTGCATCATGTCCGCATCACCTTTCATGTAGGTATACGCCTCGACCAGACAGCCGTAGAGCAGAACCGTATCGGCGTTCGTGCCCAACCATGAAGGGCTCGTGTCAACGATTGAGGCTGGCTGATAGTAGTAATGAAGCTCCGTAACAAAATCAGCGTTGGGTGTAGGGCCAACTATAAATGTGTCACTAGCGAAAATACCGTAATACTTGGGAACCCCTTCGGTGGACGCATTCGGATAGGTTGCCCTGATAAAGTTCGCATCCTTGTTCAGCAAAAAGATCTGGTTACTAGAACTGGTAATCGACAAAGACAATGGAAACAAAAAGTCCGTGGGCATCGACAGGTATTGATTACCATCGGTGATGGTGCCTGCGACATTCTTGCGGTTCACGGGCAGGTTGACTGAGCGATAGATGCGCTGTTCAGTCTGCTTGATGAACGTGGGGATAGCAGCCACGAAATTCGTTTCCGTGTTATCGCAATAATCCTTGATGGCCGCAGTCAGTTCAGCGTAGGTCATGTGGTCACCGTCACGGTCCCGACTTGTCCATGTGCCACAATGTTGCCCGATCCACCCCCATTACCATTTCCTACGGGATTGAACGCAAACAATCTCCTGCTGATATCTTGTGACAAATCGGGGCGTGGATTTCTAATTGCCTGTGGGTCAGAATAATCACCAAGTCTGCCAAGGAAGTTTTGGGGCTGATCTTCGTCTAGCATATTCCTGCCGACCATAAGACCTGTCATGCGACCAGCCTTAATCTGTGGTACAAGATCTTTGAGCTTATACCTGAATCCCGTGCGGTCGCAAAACCCAAACGCATACTTGCCCTTGGCATATTTGGCCATCAGGAATAGCCCCCAGGCACAAAGTGGACAGAAGCTCTGTCACGATCTTCCTGTTCCGCCAATTGCCACTGAAATTCATATTCAGCTTTAAGTTCAGGGGAGCGCACAAACGCTTCTGGATATTTCTGCGATATCATATAGGCAAGGCCAGATACCAATGCCGGGAGGAAGCGAGCGGGCACATCTGGATCAGTAGATCCCACGGCACCCGTATCCTCAATACGCCGTATTTGCTGATAAACAAACGTGTAAGCTTCACTAGGCGTGGGCCAAAAGTAAACAACCGGAGCATCACGTTGCTTGTCGATATACAAATTTACGGGACGCCCTTCGGTGAGCTTATTCGGGATCGTGGAATATTGAGATACACTGAACCGCGAGAGCGGCAAATCGCTTTGTGTAGTACCAGATCCATCACGAATCCAATACTGAATCAAATCAACGGTATCCGAATCCATAGTGACCGTAGAGGTTCCTGGCGTCAGGGTTTTGGTGCCCTGCTCGACAGTCCAGAAGTTGAGGCCGCGATTCACCCACTCAAGGCTCAAGAGATTGAGAGACCTACGAGCCGTCTCAATGTCATAGCCTGTCTTGGACTGAAGACCACATCTCTCAAACGCCTCTTCGATTACCTCTGAAATTTCGAGGTTAAATGCAGAGGTTCCAGAAGTAGCCATTACTTATCCCCAAATTTGTCTTTGCACTTCTTCTTGAACTCGACAACCTTTCCAGGCGTCAGAGATCCATTGCCGATCAAGCCACCACTTCTCATTTCCGCAAAATCCTGTAAAGAACCTTGTTTGGAAAACTCGTTAGTAATCGCTTTTTTAACGAGTCCACCATACGCCTTTTCTCGTTCCCACCTGTCCGCCATCTCAGGTTCGTTGGCGTGCATCCACTTCCTCTGTTTCTCGCTCTTAAAAGGCATCTCTAAAACGCCTTCCAATTAGGATATTCTTCAGCAATACGACTTGTATGGCCAACCTCTTCCTCATGGCCAGGATAATTTTCAACAAGCTTACTGTAGTAGCCCCAATTATGGTCCGCCCCTGCCTTCTTCTCTATCATCTCGTTACAGCTTGGAAGCTTGACAGTCGGATTTTGAGGATCTTCAGCCATTAGTAGCTCTTCCTCATTGCCATCATAATGGTATAACGATCACCGCTATCATCACCCGTGGTGGTGAAATTGATATCTCCGGTTGGGCTAGACGCATTATTTGTAAGGGGTCCAGCTTGGCGGAAATCGTAGAAGCCATAGCCACTGAGCGTCCAACAGAGAGCATCACTGCTGGCATCCCAAAGAATATCTACGGTCATACCAGAACAGTCATACCATATCTGCTGGATTGTTACGCCCGCGCAGGCTCTTTCGGTGCCGGATTCAGCACTAAGTGCGGAGACATCGACCTTGGTAACTGCGGCTTCACCACTACCATCGGAGATATTGGTGAATTTCATAACGGCAATGCGGTCGCCGTCTTGGATCGTTTGAGACGTTACTGCGTCAGCCATCTGATTCTCCCCACGAGGACAGGGTTTCTAGCCCCGCTCGCTATAGGAGATAACGGCCACCCACCCATTTGGATGGGTGGCCCTATCTCAATTAACGAACCATATCTTACTGATCGGAAAAGGCAGGTACATCTGCACCTTCCTGATGACCCCATATGATCCAATTCGTTGAATCTTTTGCCAGAATATTGATTTCAAACAAACCAAAATCTGTCAGGGTCAGTATGGAGTTTGAATTCCCATCAGCATACACGGAAACATTGTCTGCGTTGGAATCCAAATGGATGACACCACCAATGAAGTAGTTCGTATCGGAGCCCGTATCGAAGATGACGTTTTCAGTCTCTTCTGCCGCACCACCGTATATAAACTTGAACCACACTCCCGCCGTGGGCGACGGAAGAGTAATCGTCCGGTTTCCACCAAGCGCCGGAACAACATTGACCCTACCACCATTAGCAGTAGCGGTCAGGGTGGTATCAGCATCACTGAACGTAATGGGAGTAACCTGCAATCCCGATCCGTCTAGGCTGAATTCCGTTGTGAATGCACCAGTTGTTGAGCTTTTCGATACTACATCGAATCCGTCTTCGGATCTGACTGGTCCTGAAAAAGTCGTGTTAGCCATTATTTCTCCCTGTCTTGGCTAGTGTCTACCGTTTATCGGCAGTCAGGAAAAAAGAAAAGGGCAGGAACGGTCCCAATATGGAACCGTCCCCACCCCCTACTCACTACGTTACTCACTACGCTCCGGGTGATCCCCAGATCCCAAGGGGATCGGAGACGCCAAAGCTGTACCGCTCGCGGGCCTTGTAGCGAACATTTCCGGTATCGAAATCACCGTCCATGCTCGTTTCCAGAGACACACGATTGAAGTGCTTCATACCATTCGGAATGTCGGTAAGAAGGAACCACGCATCCGTATCAGTCAGGAAGTGATTCACAACTGTCCCGCCAGGAACAACACCCATCGAACGTATAGCATTGATGTCGTTGTCCGCAGTTGAAGGACGAAGCTCAGATTTCATTACCCGTGTCGCCACGAACTGCAAGTCGGGCGGGATAACGAGCGTCTGGGGACGAGCAGCGATCATAAGGCCACGCTCATCGGTCCATTTGCCAATCTGAATTACAGCGGCCTCAAGAGAAGTCTCGTTGAGGTCAACGGCAGTCGCTGGACGGTTGGAGTTTTTGCCACCGGAAACGAGCGGGTGACCGTCACCACCAGTTACGCCATCGCTTGACGCCGTGAAAAGATTTACACCGTCGCCGCTCTGATAAGCGTTGGTAAACCCATTGTTCAATGGAACAACAGCTTTAACCTGCTTGGTGTGAGCCATGGCGCGAGCCAAGGACTTGGTGTAACGAGCCGACAAGGAATCATAGAGATTGTCTTCCATAGCCTCTTCCGTGATGGCAAAGCCCATGGCGATAGTCTCGTGATTGTAACGAGCAGTGAAGCTCTCCTGTGCGGCGTCATACGAAATCGCGTCACCCTCATCCTTCACGGGTGCAGCGTCGAAGCCCGAAAGCTTCACTTCTTCTTCAAAGGAACGATCTGAGCTTTCCGTCTCGTAGATTTCGGTATGCTCGTCATCATAACGTGCATACTCCATTCCGAAGAGCGCGTTCAAGCCCGGAAGTAGTTCTTTTAGAAGTTGTGCGCGTGAAATAGCCATTGGTCAGTCTCCTATACGCCTGTGGCGTTCAAATAGGAATGATTAGAAGCTGACCCGCTAGACGCAGCGTTGAACTTCACGATAACATCTGGATAAGTATCACTCGCCGTCGTCCCCTTCGGGGGCAGGCTGCTAGGCCCGTCAACGAAATCGATAATGCGAAGGGGCAGCGTGTTCGTTGTTGCTGGAGTGCTACCATCAAGTGCGTTCTTGGACTTACCGAAAGTGGTATTACCAGCAGTCACAACAACGGATGCATTGAGTCCACGATCCGTGGTGTTCAACGCTTCGTCGGATTGCATCTGGAAAACGACGAAAGGATCGTCAAGCACATACGCCATCGCATCAGTGGCTGCATTGGATGCAGGCCAATAATTTGAAAACGTCTTCTGGCTAGTAGTCGGGTCCGTATAAGAGCAACCCAAAAAGATTCCAACTGCGGTCAGAGCGGTAGTACCAGTATCCTTCGCGATAGTACCATCAGCCGCAACCTTCACGAAATCACCATTAGAAATCTGTGTGCCGTAGGTCGTGATAATCGGCAGATTTCTAGTCTTGCTGGTGAACGAACCCGAAGCACTAAGAGTGCCAATGGGTCTGGCCCCATATGGGGCTGCTGTAGTAGCCATATATACCTCTGAATGTCAGTCGAGCAGCATTCAGCGAGTTCCCTTACCAAACGCTACACGAGTTTTACGATCAGGCGCGAGAACAGGCATCCGTGGATCGCTCTCACGCATGTAATTGTTATCAACTGCTTGCATCTGCGATTCGGCGTGATTCCTGTAATAGGCACGCCTTTGTTCCACCAACTCATCTGGTGCTTTGCAGAGCAATAATCCACCAACCTCAATACCACCCTTCTCTCCCCATTCCGACTTATGATCGCTCATAATCTGAAGTTCTGGATGATCTTCGGATTTGACAGGCTCCCATCCTTCACGAAAACGCTTTGACACATTCGTGTTGTCTGGACTGCCTACCATAGAAGTTCGTATCCATCTGAACACCCATCCGTCCTGCGGTTCTGGGTCTGGAAGTATGGAAGCGGGTTCCCAAGGCTGTTCCCGAATTTCCTTTTCACGATTTTCGAGTTCCCTTGGTTTCCGTGGGGCGCGTTCTTTAGCCATTAGACCATCTCCTTCATTACCTGGGCAGCATATTGCTGAGGAGTAAGTCCCAAGCGTTTCGCGAGTTTTACTTGGGTCTCCGTCAACCTGACGGTGCGTGGCGTGGCTCCGCTATTTCTAGAAGCAGACGCTACCACGGATTTTCTTTGAGGCGGTGCAGTGTCAACAACCATCGTAGAACTGGTGCGCTGGCCGTTATCACCGAATTGCGTAGGAAAGACTTCTTTCATACGAGAATCAATCAATTCATAATATTGTTCAGACTCTGGGTCAATACCTTCGTCTCCAACCAACCTCTCGTGTACACCATAAGCAAAGCTGGTCATTTCCTTATCAGTGCCAAACCAAGAATTACGATCTTGCCACTCCATCGCCTTCGCATCTGGCTGAATCGGCTCTGGAATGTGCTGTTGTTGCTGACTCGCAATCTGTTGGTCCTCCGCCATCACCTGTTGCTTCCAATTGTCGATAATTTTCTGCGAAACCGCAGGAGCATAGGCTTGGGCAAGCTGTGCATTGGTCAAATGCTGCTGTGCAGCGGTGATTTGTGCGCTATCGCCCGATTCATGCGCTCTTTTGAAGTTTTCTTGGGCAATTGTGAGTGAAGCGTCTGCCCGATCCTTACTTTGCGCCGTCAAAGCGTCTTGAGAGTCCTGAATAAGCTTCAAAAGCCGCTGGTTTTCAACCTGAAGGTTCTGTGTGTAGTTGACAGCCTCATTTGCAAGGCGATCTGATGCTTCTTTGGCCCTACGCTCTTCGTGGTACTCCCATTTCAGCTTTTTTATGCGTTTTTGGGCGCGATTTCCCAATTGTGCAAGCTCTTCGTCCGATGCAGAGCCATCATCGTCTGTCCCTGCCTCCGAAGAAGCCCTTTGGTCCTCTGCTGGGCGGTCATCCACAACCTCAACCTTGACCTCATCGTCATCAGCACCCTTATCTGCATCCGTAGGAGGCTCAATCGTGGTTCTGACGCCCAAAAACTTGTCTTCTTCGCTCATTCTTCCGATTTCATCAGTCATTTTAGGCTCTCTCCACACCTCTAGGGTCTTCTACGACCGCTTCTACGGTGTCATCGTTGATTAAGCGGAACTCCTTACCGTGGATTTTTAGTCTAGTCCCACTAAATGCCCGGAAAACTACCCAGTCACCCACCTGACAGTACGGCCCATTGGGAAATCTGCCGTAATTGACGTAAGCGTCTGGTCCCATGGACATGACCCACCCCACAACAGTGGCAATGGACTCCTGATGTTGGGACTCAATCGACTTGACGATGCCACCTTCGGTGACTTCTTCTATTTCTGGGAGTGCAATTAGAAGTTTGTAGCCCTTTGGCTCCGGTAATTGCGATGCATAACGTGGATCTTTTTCTTCAACAACTTCTGCTGCGAGTGTAGCCACTTGGACCTCTCGTTTTTTTGCGCCTATAGGGCGATTTACCAGTATAACCACCATGTATCAAATCTATACAGTATGGTACTAACGTGAATAAGACTAAAACTCTCTAAGTCGATCCTCTATATCCAAAATCTCCCGTTCAGCCCGCGCCAATCCTTCGATGATCCCGCACATCTTACGATACTCTTCAATGTTTTGTGCCGAACCAATCGAAACCGAATCGGCTATCTCGTTCATCTGATCCCTCAATTTCTTTTTAAGCAACGAAAGAACGTCATCGCTGTCACTCATCCTTCTTTTTCTCCGAAAGCTGCATGCCAAACTTCACGCCTTCAATCTCCTGTTCGGCGTCAAACCTTTCCTGTTCCAATCTGAGTCTCACAGATTCAGCTTCCTGTTTGGCCCTGAACTTTTCTTGTTCCAATCCAGCCTTAGCGCCCTCAGCCTCTTGTTCGGCGTCGAACTGTTCCTGATCAATCTGAGACTTGAGTAACATTTCCTGGCGCTCTTGTTCCAGAGCAGCGGCATCGGAGCGTTCTTTGGAGGCGATCTTCTCGCGCTCAATCTGATTCTTCTCCTGACCCGATTGCTGTGTGACCGCAAGCTTCTGTTGTTCCAACTGCGATTTGGCTTGATCCGCTTGCGCTCGACGCTGGACATCCTGCTTTCTGATATCCAATTCTTTTTCACGCTGCTGCACGATAGGATCTTTTTGCGTCTGCGCGTCTTTCTCCGCTTTCGCCTTGGCTTTCTTCTTGCCCAGCATCTGGTCAGCAGCGTCAGCAACCAACGTACTAAGCCGCTTCTCGACATCGTTCGGCAACGGCTGGTTCGCCGGGGGAAGCGGAACACCAAGCTCTTCTTCGATTTGATCGCGGAAAATGAATGCCAAATGTTCGCGGATATGGGCATCTAGAGCAGAATTAATCGCACCGCCCATTTGGTTGTTCTTCATCTGTTCTTTAATCTGCGGATCATTCTTGAGCACCATATGCACTCTCATGTGTGCTTCATGGTCTTGGTACTCAAACGCTTTGACAGGCTTCAGCGTGAGAATGTCTTCGTTCTCGCTGACCGGGTCCGTGGGATGGGCTTCGTCAGGTTTCGGAACAATCTTGTCCGCATTCGGGATGCCAATCAAATCCATCATCTCACGATGGAGAAGAGGCATGTCATACAAACCGGGCGATTGTTGTGCCAACTGCATGGCCGCTTGGTATTGCATGATTCGTTGAGCCATCGTCGCTGCGTTGGGGTCCGAAACGGGGACAACATCGATGCGGTCATCGAAATCTTGAACCTTGATCCCCTCTCCTTCTTCGGTTTCATAAGGATAATCCGGTGACGTATAGTCGCGGATAATCCCAACGAGGATTTTATATTCCTGTTTGAGGCTCGCATGGATACGAGCCTGGATAGCAGACTGCACTTTCATTGCTCTTTCAAGGATGGCAAGTGTCGTACCGACAGGTGCCTCCTGATTCATGTCCGCTACCTTGAGATCAGCCATCGACGCAAAGCGTCTGCCTTCCTCCACGATGTTGCCCAATAGCTGATAAAGGACCGAAGAAGGTTCTTTGTAAGGAAGGAAGGTGATGTTGTCCCTGATAACGCCACCAGGGACATCAACGTCCCTGAATTCTCCGGGCATGATTGGTGTGTCGTCACCCTTGATCCTGAGTCCACGAGTCTTCAATCCCCCAGGTAAATTGGACAAGGTGCCCGCATCAACGAGTTGACGCAGCAAGCTCGTCGCTGATTTCGCGAGTCCACCGATCATGTGGATCAAGCCAAGATTATAGAATCCAATGCCGGGAACGTATCCGTAATGAACGAAATGTTGTTTCTTGATCCTGTGTGGATCTTCTTCCGCCCAGTTCCTGTAAATCGATAGAATCGTGGAACTGCTCTTGTCGATGGTGATGACATAAGGCAATGCCACTCCATCGGGATCTTCAAACCCCGGTACGTCTATGTCACAATGCATCTCAAGAAGCTGATGCCGTTCGTTGTTATCCCATGAAGGGCTAACGCCACCGATCTCATTGAATTTGCTTGTGATTGGATTTTCTTCGATATACGATGTCGTCAATTCAACATCACGATAGAACCCACTTACCTGAAGCTTTCTCACCTGATTCGTGCTTCGGTTCATGACATGGGTATAACGCTCTGCTTGCTCTAGTTCGGATTCGTTGTACGACACGACGAAATCTTCTGCCGGAACAAACATCGAAGTCGGCCTGCCCAACGAAGGATCAAAATAGATTTTGCGGAACGCTGACCCGGCAAGCGGCAGACTGAACAGCAGCTTTTCGGTTTCAGACCGATATTCGGTCATCACTTCGATAAGCTGATAGTTCATGTAATCTTGAACACGCTGCGCTTGCTTCTCGCGGTCATCGGTTAGAACACCCCAAATCTGTGTTTTAACCGGACCCTTCGCTGGCATGATTTCTTGGATCGTCTGTGCCTGGAATCGCACGACGGATTCGGAGAGCATCGGATGGAACACACCGCAAGCTCCAGCCCACGGGGTGGTACGATCCTCAATTTCCAAGCCTAGCTGATCAAGGCCCTCTTTGTAGGTGGACTCCCAAGAAGAACGACTGCTCTTATCGGAATCAAACATTGATATGCAATCGTTTGCCAATGTGCGAAGCTCTTTGTCATCGACATACTCAGCGAGATTGGAATCAAACTCTTCGGTCCCGGCACCCATAAGATCTGCCATGGGATCGAAATCGATTTCAACGCCGCCATCTTCCAGTTCGGTGACAAGAGAGTCGCCAATAGGCATCTCCTCTTCCGCCACGGTAAGCCCTTCTGGACCCATCTCGAAATCGTCTTGGTCAAGTAACCCACCAAGGGGTTTGTCTATCGCCATTTAATCACTCTGTTTTATCGCTTGTCCCTAACGAACTCGACTAGCAGCTTAATATCTGCACGCATTTCACCCACGGAGACTTTGAGTTCCGACACCGCCTTCGCGTTCTCTTCGTGGCGTCTGCCAAACTCATTCTTGACCTCGTAGAGAGAGAACACCAGAAACCTGTACAAAGCGTATATGGCTCCCAACAACAAAACGAGTGGTAAGCCATATGACTCTATCAAACCTAAAATGCCATTAGGTTCCATGTTTTAACCTTAGATCACATCAGGCAACCGAATCAGGAATCCCGGCGTCTTGTCACCAACCCACGCACCTAGCTGATTGAACTCGTAAAATTCGTTTGCCCCCTCGTGATCATCACAACCGTCTTCGATCAGCTTGTCGATGACCTTCGCCTTGTCGTATAGCACGATGGGTTCCATGCCATACCGCTCCAGCACACCAATAACGCAATCATTATAGCCGTCCATGATCACCGCGTCATCGACGCCAATCTCCGACAGACGTTCTGCAAGCGTGACGACACTATCCACGAACCCGGTAGAATCGGAAATAGCTACCATCAGTGTTGTGCCCGGTTATTAGTAATAATCTGCCTTGCGAGTAGGCAGAAGATCATTCCATGGATCGTCGCTGTCCAGACTTATGAAACCGCCCTGCCTGAACCTGATCAACGCTTGTGTCGAGGAATCTACCAGATCATCATGATCGCCAAACGGGAAAGATGCAAATTGTTCTATCACTTCTTCGGCCCAACGGGTTTTCGGAGCGTAAACGTGCCCACTGAAAAAGAGGTCTGATACCGCGTTTACCCTGGCAACTTTATCCTTGCCCCTGCCCGGCGTGTATTCGGCAACGGGAATCCCTATCCTGCGAAGCTCAAAGATCAGTGGACTACCCGCCGCTTTCGCTTCCACGATAAAAGCGTCGGGCTTGTATTCCTTGTACATCTCATAAGCACGAATTTTCAGGTCGGGAAATTCCAGACGTTCTTGGAGCGCATCAAGAAGAACAATCTTGACCTCATGGTCTTCGGTATGGAATACCCCCCAAGTCGTGCAAGCACTGTAGTCGGCAGTCTCTTTCGCAAGAAACGCCGTGTCCCATGACTGTATCACGAAATCACAACGTGGTGGTTTCTTCTCTTTCCATTCTTTCCACCATTCACGTTTGATGATCGCGCCTTCTTCCGAAGTCGGGTCTTGCTGATACTGGGCACTCCACTTCGGGACCGGCAGTTCCGCCCTGAGAGATTCAAGTTGTTCTAACGGCCAGAAGCCGGGCCACAACGGTTTGCCGCTAGGAAGGATCGCGGGCAGTTCGATGATCTCCCATTCGTCGGCACCACCCCTTTGGATGGAAGCTTTGAGAATCTGACCCGTCAGATCCTTCTTCGACCAACGGGTCATCACCAAACAAATCGCGCCACCCGGTTGTAGACGCTGGCGTGGACCGGATGTGTACCACTCGTAAGTTTTGTTGTAGACATCGGGATCGTTCAGTGCCGCTTCCTGCTCTGAGTGGGGGTCATCGACTATCAGGATGTCCGCGCCCTTACCAGTTACCGCACCGCCAACTCCGATAGCGAAGTAGTCGCCACCCTTGTTCGTGTTCCAACGTCCCGCAGCTTTCGAGTCCACACTCAGCGAGACACCGGGAAACATCGTCGCATATTCGGGAGAGCCCACGAGGTTACGAACCTTGCGACCAAAGCCAACGGCTAATTCCGCAGTATGAGCCGTTTGAATCACTTTGCGATCAGGAAACTTCCCTAGATACCAAGCAGGGAACAGATGAGATGCGAATTCGGATTTGGTATGGCGTGGAGGCATGTTGATGATCAAACGCTTCAACTCGCCTTTTGCGATACGATTGAATGCATCTGCCATCACACGATGATGATTGCCCTCTAT
>VTLG01011879.1_pt1 | contig 12598 bp, 15 predicted proteins | sample 4694571 | NCBI WGS metagenome assembly VTLG01 (sample SAMN12604809, study PRJNA352737) | marine metagenome | biome: ENVO:00000447; feature: ENVO:00000209|ENVO:00000569|ENVO:01000036; material: ENVO:00002151; isolation source: viral sequences binned using virsorter ... | reverse complement strand
CAACCACATAGTAAAAATATTAAAATTAATACAATGTATTTCATCACCAAAACCACGCAATTATTTGTTCTGCAAATATAGCAAATATAATTGCTATACCAAACATTATTAGTAATATCTTCTTTGTAGTAGTATTTATATTAACCTCCAGTTCTGGAAGTATTTAGGTAGGTAATTATAAAGGTTTTGAATTGTTGCCATAAAAAAACCCTTATAAATGATGTAAGTAATTATAAGGGTTAATTATTTAAGTAAATTGTAAATTTTCTATTTTATTATAATCCTCTAAGTCTTGTAAATGTAAATGATGTCTGGTCGTTTGTAGTACCCCCTGCAATATTTGTAGCGCCGCTGATACTTGTAACAGTAAATTTTACTTTTTCAGTTAAAGCTCCGATTCTAATAGTTTCTTCTCTTGCGCCTCCAAGAGTTGCCGAAGTTCCAGAAGCATGATTTCCTACCCATGCATCCAATGCTCTTGTATCCCAATTACTTCCATCATAATATCTTACACCAAGAGCAACATTATCTGCTGCTGCAACAGAAGTAACAAAGGCCCATCGTATTGACCACCATCCTGTTGATGGAAACGTAAACACTCCTGAAGCTATAGTCATTCCTGTACCCAATAATGTAAAACCATTCGCAGTAACACGACTTAAATTAGCTGTTATATCACCACTAGCTGAAACGGTTGCGGTTAAAACCCATCTATCAATTTCTGTTACACCTGCGGTGCCGGAAGAAAGATCTGGTATTGTTACAGTTCCAGTTGTACCAACTGTTAAAGCTGCATCTCCTCCTTCATCCTGAAGGACTAGACTTCCACCACTAGTAGGTTTTATTATTAAATTTGCCATTTTATTTCCTTGTTAATTCTATTTATAATAGTTTCTATTTTTATTCCACCGGCCCAGAATTATCCTTTGGCCATTTAGTTTTTACTGCTTCTACTGCATCTGCGTGAGTAGTGGTGCTATTTTTATTATCTTTATAAATCATGTCCCATTGATCACCGTTGCTTGGATAGTCTGTTTTACGGTTGCGAGCATATTTAAAAACATCATATGCTGCCTGAAGTTTTACTAATTCTTGTTGAATCAAATCTTCATCAATTTCTATAACCACATTATCAATATCTCGTACATCATTTTCACCATGAATAGAAATTGTATCGGGGTATATATTTTTAATTGCTATATGTCGTCTTGGTAGTTGCATATTATCCTTGTATTTCCATTGCAATTATTGAACTTGCACCTCTAGGCCAATCAGCATTATCTGAATCAGTTTCAAGTCTATTGACATAAAACCAAGTATTGTTATTTTTAACCCATAATACAACTGCATAATTTAAGGTTGCAATAGATGCAGGAGTATCTACAAAAGAACCCATCATTTGTACCGTTTGCCCTTCTACATCAGACTGTGCTTCTCCCCACTCGTAAGCCCCTGTAATAACTCTACCTCTACTGCCAGATGCAGCACCGGCATAATTAGTAACTTTAGCTAAATTTATGTCAACCCACATCTGCATACCATTACCATGATGTTCAGTACAAGCATTTAATTGCACCATAACTAATATCTTACTTAAAGTAGAAGATGGAGTTATATCTACATTAAGTTCCGGCACATATATACCATTTTGTTGTGAAGCTTGATAAGTTATCCATGTGTCAAGTTTATGTGTATGTTTAACTTGTATAATGTGTCCAACAGGGAATTTTGTTGCATTGGATAAAATAAGTGCAGGACTACCAGTAATCACACTTCCAAGAGTGCCTGTCATTCCTGTCAGGGTTTGAATTGCTTTTCCAGAAATAGAACCACCTGAAAGTACTCCTGTTCCAGTAAGTGTCCTTGTTGTACTATCTGTGGTTAAGGTAATATCAGAATCATCACCCTTTACACTACTTAAAATAAGATTACTATTTACTGTTGTATCACCTGACAACGTATATGCATCAGAGGTATACATTTTATTATCAGTATAAGTTCCAGTAAGACTATGACTAGTTGTATTTTGCAACGCATGAGTTGAAAGTGCCCCTTCAGCTATTTCAGTAGTACCGATTGCACCGGCTGGAATCTTTGCAGCAGTTACAGCATCATCTGTAATCATTGCTGTAGTAATTTTATCTAGTGCCATTTTTTATTTTGTTATATGTTTATTATATTTATACAAAAAGGGAATACTGTTGCTGTGATTTCAACTTAACCAAAAGTCTACCATCCTCATATATCTCTACGTTTCTTCCTTCAGCTTGTAACTGATGTGCATAACTATATGCTTGTTCCTTGTCATGGATTATCTTTTGACAATCGCTTACTTCTACTAACCAAAGAGTGGGAAGGTCTGTGGACATATAAAAGATTTTCTCTTTTCTTATAGTGCGAACACTATTATTTATGCAAATAGAGATTTTGACAAAATTAATTCAATATAGTTTTCATTACTACATCATCGTTTTTTAATTCCTTATTTAATTTTTCAATTTGATGTTGTTCTAAATTTAACGTCATCATTGCGTGTTTAATACCAGATCTTACACCTTTTCTATAACACAAATTAGTTGCTAAAGAAAATGCCATAAACCATCCAAATATTTCTAACCAAGTCATTATGTTCTCCTTTTCTTTTTCATTTCATTTGCTATCCAGGCTTGTGCGATAACATTTTTTACTGGTTTTGATATTGCTCGTCTGATTTGTTTTGTACTTATTTCTATCATATCTTCTTCAAATCCATTATTATCCACAATGAAGAAATTTGCAGGCCCAAAGAAACTCTGATATTTACCCATGTTTGCTTGAACATCTTTCCAACTTTGTTTTACTAAACGAGGTTGTACTGAACGAGGTCTTTTTTCATTTCTATAGAGTGCAACTTCTAGTGAGGTATTAACAAAAATCATTGAGGTTTCATAACCAAGTTGATTGAGTTCGGCAGCTCTCTTTGCGACTTTATCATATTCATGACCAGTACCATCTATAAGAAGTCCTAATCGACCTTCGACTGCAGCAGCTTGTTTCTTTATTGTTACTCTCTTTGCTCTTGCTCGTAGGGGATCTCTTTCTGCGGTTTCTGAGTCAGGCATCTTTAAGGAAAGTCCTGCTTGTTTTAAATATATTTCAAAAGGATCATCTTGATTAATAGCCTTTAATCCTAATCCACCAGCAGTTTTATCAGCAATATGTGTCTTACCTGAGCCTGGGCCGCCTGCCATGAAAACTGCTTTGAATATATTGAGATCGTAAACCCCTTCTTTTAGAAAATGTTCGTATGTTATCATATAACTATTTATCTTCCAGATTGACCCTTCATTCTGCCCCCTGCTACTATTTCAGGTGTTTTAGTTTTTGGTTTAAGTTTCTTTTTTGTAGTTTTAAGACCAACATCTACAGAACCTTTTGGTTCTTCAGGGTATTGAATATCTTTAACTGGTGTAGCAATCGATACAGAATCTTTCATTATTGTCATAACCATTGTATGACTCGATTCGGTAGGAGTGACCTTATGATGTAAACTTGTAACCAAATACCTACCAGACAATATCGGATCAACAGCTTCTTTTCCAGCATCTATAGATAATGGTTTATTTGATGGTATAACAACATTAATCATATCTCCAGCCATAATATCAGTATTTCCATATGTTTCAATTTTTAATGTAAAATATTCTCGTTCTAATTCTCTGGAAAATGATTCCTGTAACCATTCTTCAGCATTATTATCAGTTCCTAAAGAATGTAAATTATCACTAGCTGTGGGATGTACAAATATTTTTGAGTCTGGAAATTCTGTAATTGTTTTTTTATTATCAATTGTTCCCTGTGGAACAACAGTACCCGATTTTTTATCTTCTTGATTTGTAGAATTTCTTATTGCAAATGAATCTTTTGTATAATCAAATTCAAATTTTTGAATATTCTTGTTAAATATATCATGATAATAAAGAGTTGATCCAAACATACCAAGCTTTGTGCTCAGAAAATTATTTGTATTATCTTCAACTTCCCAATGTAAAATAGTTGTGGCAGTTTCTTCTGGAGGTTCGTTTTCTGCTGGGGGCTCAAAATGATAAGTTCTTTTATGATCAACAGATAAATCCCCTTGAGAACCAATTAAACTATCTAATGACCTAAAATGAAACCCATTTGGATTTTCAAAAAATAAAAAATGTGGTGATTGTTCCTCAGCGTTTACAGCTTCTGTTCTTAAAAGTTCTATTGTTTGAAAAGGATTAAGATTTGGAATTACATATTTTCTAATATTTTTAGTTAAGTCTATATGTAATGGTTTATTTGTTGCTAAATAATCACTATCTGTTAATATTGTTTCAGCTATCCCACTTATCAATCCATCAAAAGAAGCAGATATTTTAGTACGAATATTTTTATAATGTTCAAGAGTAGTCCAATTTAAAACAAGAGATTGTTCTCTAATAGAAGAATGAAATCTAGTTTCTACATTATAAATTATTGCATTATATTCATTAAAATCTACTGTACCTTCATGACTAGGAGTTTGCAACATAAAGAGCAATCGTTCTTGACCTAGAAATGGTAATATTTCTGCAACTCCTTCTGAATCAGCAATCATAAGATTACCAGACATATAAGGAGAATCAATACTTTGATAAATATTCAGTTCTCTAACCTGAGAAGCTACATTTATTTTTTCTCCCGAACTTCCTACTATGAGAACACCATCTAAAGTATAATCACCAGCATTTTGAAATGCGTTTTTATCTGCTGCCATAAGATTTTATATTGAATTTTGAAACTCATCTACAAAAAATGCAAGATAATCGTTTCTTAACAAATCAATTTCTCTTTTTGATTCATTTAATGCAACTTCATATTCATAATTTGTAACTATTGATGCAGAAGGATATGTGTTATTTTCAACCTCAATTTTAATAGTAGTATCACCAGAGGTTTGTGATATTTCATAATGATGAGTTTCAGAAAGTTGAGCTTCAGTATATTTGGTTAAAAGATATTTTTGTAGTTGTCGAGTAGATTTAACCCAATCATGATTTACATCGGATATATCATTTAATAACATAACAATCCAATGATAATATGGGCTCCCATGATGTTTATCTGCAACTATTTCTGGTGTTTCATTTTCTTTAACATTATATGGGTCTAACATAATAATTTCTTTTTTCATATTAGCTCTTACACGAACCCGGCTCAAGATGTCAGTACAAACTTTTGCAGAACCATCTCCAGCAGGATCATATAATATTGTTGAAAATTGATTAAAATATGACATATTAAAATCCGTCTAAAATATCTTGTTTAGTAATAATTCTGGTTTCCATAAAGTCCAAAGCCATATCTATTTCAATAGGTGGAGCTCCCTGTTCTCCTTCTATTGGTCTAAATGTTTGCCATGTGGTTGGGGAATAATTTATATTAACACCACCACAAACACACGTTGCAATTTTGTTAATCCATTGGTTTTCATCTCCTCTATACATATAAAAAATATCCCATGTAGCTGGTACGGTAAAATATCTACCATGTCTATCACCCGAAGGCAGTTCTGGTAATGCGTGGAATTTAAAAGTTGTAATAATTTTTTGAACCTCTCTTACTTCATCGGGACTTTTTGGTCTAAATTGCCAAGAAAATTGAAATTTTCGCATATCAATCCCTTTAAAAAATGTTTCTAAAAATTTATTTTCTGCTTGATTTGATAATTTATCTCTAGCTGCTTTTAATTCACTTGTACCAGCAGCTTGCCCTATTAAGTCAGTACCCATGTCTTTCATTTTTCCAGCAAGTTGTGCCATAAATCCTTGAGATTGGGCCCACATACCAGTTTGTTGTCCAGCAGCTACTTTACCTCCAGCTTCTCCAATATCTCCACCTAGTTCTGAAGCAGCCCATTGTGGAGTATGTTGTGATGTAATACCTGTGTTAGGCATATATAAAGTTATAGCATCATTGGTACGTTTGGTCATTTTTGGAAATACACCTTTATGTGGTTCTCTAAACAGTACTTTTTCTGTTTCTCCTGCTTTCCATGATTGTCCTTCTTTATTAAAATTTCCAGCAGCACCAGCATCTTTAGAATATCCTTTCCCATTTAATATTGCTTTTTGTTGTTGATCATTGTCTGATAAGGCTCCGCCTGCTCCGCCCTTTTTATTAATATCAGTTCTTGCCTTGTCATGCTTAGCTGCATATGAAGATTGATTGGGAATATTAACATAGAACATCATATAATGTCCTAAATCAACTCTGGATTGGAGATCAAGTGGATACGAAAGTGTAGAATAGGAATATTTTCCTTCAACTTCCATATGTGCTAATGGAGCATTAGTAATAGTGGAAGCATTTCCCCCATTTGGTGAAACAGGGGTAACTGTATTTTTGGGGGCGAGTCCGAATCGCCTCATGGATTGTGCTATGAAATTTTTCATATAAATATTCCTGTGAAGTCTTTCTAATTATTTATATGACATACAAGGGTAAATTTCGCCCCTCTAATAGAAAAAAATACAAAGGGGATGTTACTAATATTATTTATAGGTCTTTGTGGGAACGCAAATTCATGGTTTATTGTGATGAAAACAATGACATTGTAGAATGGGGCTCAGAAGAACTTATAGTTCCTTATATATCACCTATAGATAACAAACAACATCGATATTTTCCTGACTTTTATATTAAGACAAAAAATGGTGACAAATTCATGGTGGAAATTAAACCAAAAAAATTTACCAGACCACCTAAACCAACAAAAAGAGTTACCAAATCCTTCATGCATGAAACTACAGAATGGCATCGTAATAGAGCAAAATGGACAGCAGCACGAAAAATATGCAAACAACATGGATGGAAATTTTTAATAATTACAGAAGATCATCTTCAGATGACTAAATATATGTATGGCAGATAGTGTAGTAACAGATTTTTTAGCATCAGTAAGTGCAAAGAGTAAACAAGCTATGGATTGGTTCAAATCTATAGTTAGTAAAACTCGTAGAGCTGCGTTTCCTGCAGCAACTGCTAGAGATGAAATTATGCAGGAAAGGAATGTTGGGATTGACAATACACCTAAAATTGGTAGATTGTATTTATTTCAATATGATGCAAAATGGAAAGATATATTACCATATTGGGATGTGTGGCCTTTAATTTTTCCTTTTGATTATGCAACCGATGGTTTCTACGGAATTAACTTACATTATCTTCCACCAACTGACCGTATAAATTTAATGTTACGATTAATTAAGAGTGCTGGTGCTGCTAGAAAAATGGATGAGAACTATAGATTAAAATTATCATATCAAATTATAACAGGATTTAAACCAGCAAGACCTTGTATCAAACGATATTTATTTAATCATGTTCAAGGAGCAGGATTTTATGGTATTGGTGGTAATGATTGGAGTTATGCAGCTTCATTACCACTACATAAATTTAAAGGTGCAGGAACAGGAACAGTTTGGGAAGATTCAAAAAAATTCTATTAAGGTAAAATATGTCATTATTTAGGAAAGGTGTAAAAGTAGGAAAATATGATGTTCGTACTGGTGTTACTAAAAAGCGAGCACAGGGATTTCTTAGAAAACAAGGAATTATTGATGATGATAAGGGTAGAGGAAAATATGCAAAGGATGCAAAGGGATCGATTCAAACTATTCGTACCATTGTTGGTAAAGGTGAAGGTTTTCAAATTCCTGCTAATTTTAAAGTAAATTTTCAAATACCTCGGGGCATAAATCAACAAACCTTTACTCCATCGGGGCCTGCTGGAAGATTGAGCCCAAGTGGTTCAAATAATGGTCAAGTAAAAACTGGTGGTTTAGATTGGAGAACTCATATAATGAATAAATCTTCCGATAAGGAGTTTGGGGTTTTATGGTCAGCAGCACAACAATCATCTGGTACGATGTGGGAAAAAGCTAACAATCAAAAATATCTGAGAAACGAACAGAGAATGGATCTCTATTGTAGTAAAGTAGCAATACCAGATAAATCATTCAATCCTACATCCAATCGACAATATAACCATCCACAATTTATGCCACAAAGTATTATGTATGGAACACTTACAACTGAATTTTATTGTGATGGTACGATGGCCATTAAGAGTTATTTTGATGCATGGCAAAAATTAATTTATAATGACTTAACTGGAAACTTTAATTTTTATAATGAATATACTGCTGATTTTGATGTTTTTACTCGTACAACTGTTGCATCAGGGCAGAATATTGGTAGCCCGAAACATGAACTGAAAGAAGGTGAAAAAGAAACAGCAGGATGGGCAACAGAACTTAGTGACAAAATTAAAAAGGGTACAGCTGCATTTAATGAAGCAACAGGAATTGATGGCCCTAGAGATGCAGACCAAATAGGGGATAATAAAATACCACAAGTTTCTTTTAGAGAAAATTATGGGATTAGAATATTTAAATGTTGGCCTCAATTAGTATCAAATATAGAACTTTCTCATGATGGAGGTGGTAATATTGCTACCTTTACTGTAACATGGCAATATGAGAAATGGAATCCCTTCAAAATAGGTAATGTTGGGAATCGTAGTACTATTAATCTTGCAATAGGAGAATTTAGAAACGAAAAGGATGGTTTTCCATTCTTAGAAGATCTACCACCAGAGTTATCGGGCCCATTAACAGAGGCAGTAGGTCAAGGAATAAATACGGGCCCGATGTCAAAAGCCTCTAATGCATTTGGATAAATTTTAACATTAAAATAGTGAGAATATTATGAGTTTACCGAAAATTAATACGCCAGAATATAAGCTGGTTATACCCTCAACTGATGAGGAAATAACATATAGACCTTTTCTCGTAAAAGAGGAAAAACTTTTATTAATTGCACAAGAAACAGGAGATGAAAAAGCACAGTATATTGCAATTCAAAGTCTTATTAAAAATTGTGTAATAGAAGAAATAGCGGTAGATATACTACCAATGTTTGATTTAGAATATATTTTTCTAAATATACGAGCAAAATCTGTTGGAGAAATTGCTAACTTAAAAATAATTTGTCCAGATGATGAAAAAACAACAGTAGATGTTGAAGTTGATTTGACAAAAATTAATGTTGAAATGGATGAAGCACATAATGCTAGAATTCAATTAACAGATGATATTGGGGTTTTAATGTCATATCCAACTATGGATCTTGTTGAAGAGCACGCTGTTACCGATTCTCCTAATCCAACTCAACAATTATTTAAATTAGTTGCAGAATGTATATATCAAATTTGGGAAGGTGAAGAAGTACATGATGCTACAGATTATTCATATAAAGAAAAAGTAGAATTCTTGGATAGTTTAAGTCATGAACAATTTGAAAAAATTCAACAATTCTTTGAAACTATGCCAACTCTAAAACATGAGATAGAAGTGACAAATCCCAAAACAAAGGTAAAATCAACAGTTACTTTGAGGGGCATACAATCTTTTTTCGAGTAGCCCTTTGTCACATAAACTTGGGAATATATTTTGATACTATGTTTCAGATGACACAATTACATAATTGGAGTATATCTGACATGGAAAATATGTTGCCGTGGGAAAGGGATATATATGTTGATAAATTAATTGAACATATTAAAGATGAAAACGAAAAAGTAAAAGAACAAAACAGGAAAAACCAATATGGCTGATGATACCTTAGATGAAGCTAAAAAATCTAATAAATTATTAGGTCAAATAGCAGATCGACAAGGACTAACTAATAAGCAAATTAAAGAACAAAAGGAGGCTGAGGCGGCCTCATCTGCTGAAATTGTTAAAGAAGTAAAGAAACAAACAAAAGAAGAAAAAGAAGCAGAAAAAAGAAGGCTTGCATTAGAAGCAGAAAGATTAAAGTTAGAAGAGGAAGCGAAAAGCCTTCAAGAAGCACTTGTATCGATAGCTGAAGATGAAGAAGGTTGGTCTGAATTGAGTAACGAGGCTCAAGAAGCTCAATTAGCAGTTTTAGAAGCTGAATATAAAGAAAGTCAGGTAAGTCAAAAAGATTTTGCAAAATTTCATCGAAACTTTGTAGATAGTGGTGCTCAAGGGGTTGCTGAATTTCAGGCATGGGAAAAAGATGCAAAAGAAGCAGCAGTTGATCGAAAGAATAAAGACAATAAAGATAAAAGAGCAGCTTGGGATTTACGAAAACAACTTAAAGATGCAGGTGTAACAAATGAAGCTGTACTTGAAAAAGCAGAAGCAACTCGCAGAGAAGGTTTAACAGTTAATGTAGCAACTGCAAAAGCAGATGAAAAAGAATTTGAACTAGCTGAACAATGGCGTAAAAGAGATGACCAGAAAAAAGCAGATGATGATAAAAAAGAACAAAAAAGACAAGCTAGAAATGCAGAAATTTTATCTGCACTAAGGGGTCAATTAGAACAAATGGGTGTAGATGCTGAACTTGCTGATCGACTTGCAAAAAAAGCAATGCAGATGAAAGAATCTGTACATAAGTGGTGGGAAGATAAGAAGTCAAAAATAGCAGCTGGAGCAAAGAGTATATTATCGTGGATAATGAAAGGAGCTGGATTATTTTTACTTTATAAACTTTTTGATTTTTTGTCAAAAACTAATCTTAAAGAATTGTACGAGATAGCTGTAAAAGCTTTTGATTTCATATGGACAGGAATGAAAACAATTGGCGCTTGGGTTGGTGGTATTAAAGTTTTTAAATGGATAGATGACTTTTTTGGAAAAAGTAAAGGATGGAAAGCATTTAAGGATTTTTGGAAAGGTATTGGTGGTAAAATAACAAAGGCCTTTAAGGATTTTAAAATATCCGGCCTCATAACAAAAGTTATAAATTTATTTAAATCTGGTGGAGCAGTATTTAAATGGATTTTCAAAGCATTTGGTGGTGGTGCATCTTTAAAAGTTTGGGATGGAATAATAGCAGCTATAAAAGGTGTATTTAAAATGATAACTGGGCCCTTTGGAAAAGAAGGGGGAATAGGAAAAGCTTTTGCCTCAGTTACGAAATTCTTTTCTGCAATTCCTGGCATGAAAACAGTAACGAAATTTGCTGCTGGTGCTTTAAAGTGGGTTGGAAAACTCTTTGCTCCTGTTATGTTAGTATGGGGTATAATTGAAGGTATTATGGGTGGCTGGGATGCAGCTGAAAAGGAAAAGGGCGGAATGGGTCAAAAAATATTAGCATTTATGTCTGGTGCATTAAAAGCACTATTAGATTTCTTTGTATTTGACCTTGCTCAAATGGTAGAAGATGGTATTAAATGGGCAATCAAATGGGTTATGGGTCTATTTGGATTTAGTGAAGAAGAACAAAAGAAAGCTACTGATTGGTCTATTGTAGGTGCTGTTAGGGATGCAATATTTAAAGCTATAGATTGGGTAAAAAATCTATTTAAATTTGATGGTAAAGGAATCAGTTTCAAAGGACTTGCACCATTAATTGATATAATTTTGTTTCCCCTTAACGCAGCTTTTAAATGGATTACTGGTTTATTTGGATGGGATACAGATAAAGATGGTAAAAAGAAAAAAGATTGGAGTATTGGAGGTTTAATAACAAGTGCTTTAGATAATATATTTAAGTGGCTTGGAAGTATATTTGATATTGATTTTGCTGGTATAGTTGCAGATATGTTAGGAGGATTGGGTAAAGCTGGTACTTGGTTAGCAGGAAAACTTGGATTGGGCCCAGATACAAAAGAATCTTTACAGGAAGAAATTAATGATCTTTTATCTCAAAATGAAAAGGATACATCTAGAGGCTCAGGCTCTAGAAAAAATACAAGAAATCTAGAAATTGAAAAATTAAAAGCAAAAATGGAACAACTAGCAACTGGTGGAACAATATTGCCTGGTGGTGCAGCTATTGTGGGTGAAGGTTCTATGGCAGGAGAATTAGTAGTAAATGCAAATTCAGCTGCAAAGGTTATTCCTGCAAAACAAACTGCTGATATGATGTCAGGAATGGGGAGTGGTGGACAAATGATTGCGCCCACCACTATTCTAAATTCTGCACCCTCTTCTACTACAATGATTGCGGCTTCAAGTTCATTGAACCCAATCAGTCAGAAGTACTTCAGAAATTAAGCAGTTGCTAACTTCTCAAAGTAGTCCATAGTATCAGATGAACCACCAGTAATTGGTTTTCCACCATCAAATGGAGCACCTTCTATATCTCTACCAGATAATTCCATATCAGATGCAACTTGTTCAGCAGTACGATTGTCATGCTCTTGTCCTAAGACACGTTCCATCTTATCCTTCAAATCCGTATAAGACTTGAAATTCGACTCCTCATGAAAAGGTTTCAATGGATATTCTGCCTCGTACACTTTCTCCAATGCAGCATCGGTATCCAAAAGTGGAGCAACAGCATCGAACTCTGACTTGTCATAGTTCCAAAAACCATCTACCTTACGAATCTTCAACTTGAAGTTCGCACCCTTCCACAAATCGAAAGGATTGATTGCCTGCTCATCATCAAACTGAGGTTGCATGGATTCCATGATCTTGTCAAAGATCTTCTTACCAAACTTATAAAGGCAAACTTTACCTTCATGTTCTGGATGTTTGGTGTCTGTCACCACATAAATGTTGGTGTA
>VTLG01010748.1_pt1 | contig 12603 bp, 20 predicted proteins | sample 4694571 | NCBI WGS metagenome assembly VTLG01 (sample SAMN12604809, study PRJNA352737) | marine metagenome | biome: ENVO:00000447; feature: ENVO:00000209|ENVO:00000569|ENVO:01000036; material: ENVO:00002151; isolation source: viral sequences binned using virsorter ... | reverse complement strand
CCCTGTTGATAGTTACAGAAAACACGGGGGACTTTAATTGGCTCGATTTAATTATTTTGGTTTTGGGGACCATTTCAGCGAATACCATCGTCGCTTTGAAGGTATTGCAGGAATTGACTTAGATTTTATAGAAACTTGTAAAGTTTGTTCAGAACCGCTGGCGTTTATTGAAACTGCGGTCGATAAAGGACAAACCTTTAAAACTACCACAACAACCGAGTGGATTGCAAGAGCCTGTAAGAAGCCATCTTTTTTAGTTTTTTATACACCTGGACAGGCAAAGGATGAAATTACAATGTTTAGATTAAAAAAACTTACACCCACAAAATCAGAAGAAGTTTACATGAAGCCGCTTGAATTTATTCGTATGCTTTTAATTTTACAAGATAAACACAAACCATTTTGCAAAGGTAAATAATGTCATTTTTTATAGGCGATGAGATAGTTTTAAAACATTCTAAACTATCAGTATCAGATAAGCTGGTTTATTTTTGCCTGGTTACTTTTTACAACAGAAAAACTGCTGCTTGTTATCCAAGAATTGCCACAATTGCAGAACGCCTAAAGTTATCAAAGCGGACTGTCCAACGCTCTCTTGCTAAGCTAAAAAAAAATAACTTGTTACAGATTAGAAGAAAACAATCTACAAACGAATATATTTTAATTAGGCAGCAACAATTATTAAAACAATATAAAGATAATACAATCAGCTTTAGAAGTGACAAATCTTACCTATCAGATACGCCAAATATGGTAGGTATTAATAGAACCATATATAATAGAACCAATTCCAATTTTAAAAATAAATATAAAAAATTTAATAATTTTAAAACAATAATTTTAAAACAGGGGGTGTTGCTAAACCTATTGATACTATTTTATATAATAATCAAAAATTGAAATATTTCGCGAGCGAGGGATTAAAGGATGAATACAGGGACCCGAGCGGAGCTATCTACACCAAAGATAAAATTACAAATAAAATTGAAAAAGTTGTCAGCAAAAAAAAAACTTTAAAATTTGACAAGTATTCTCGAAAAGCTGGTTAAGTGTTTCGAAACAGCTGCTAGAACTGATAGATACCTTCCAGGGTTAAAAAGACCTAAAGGGGGTGCAATGTATTCTATATTAGAGGTTCTTTATAGCCGTCACGAACACGGCTTTTATAATAAAAAAGGTATGAAGTTACAGGCAAACGCTAAAATGATAACTTGTTATGACTTAGCAATTGATTTGTTAAGCCTGGTCGATGTCCAGGAACGTCAAATTATATGGTCAAAAGCAAATAGATTTAAGTATACACAAATCGGGAGGATGTTAGGTTTTGACCGTCGTAAGGTAAAAAATTTATATTTTTCAGCTTTATTTAAAATTGAAAACAAATTGAAAAATGACACGAAATTGCTTGCCAAAGTTGACAAAATTTAATACCAAAAAAAATATACTCGTCTAAAAAATGCCTGGGCGAAATAAACTTCTTAAACAATGTGAAAGCATGACAAGCGCAAGCGGTTACGCAAGCGGTTACACGGTACGTTGTAGAGCTAAAGGCAAGCTAAAAAAATCAGGTCATTATCGGTGTCGGTTTCATGCTGGTGAGGCTGAGGGTCCTGTAACTATCGGCGGCATGATACGGAGTTTAAAAAATTTACCACAATATAAAAACAAAACGGAAATAGAATTAAAAGATGTCATTAGAAAAACTGGAAAGTATTATAGAGAAACTTGAAAACGGCAACACTTTGACAAGTATTTGCAAAGATAAAAGTTACCCGTCGCTATCGGTCGTTTACCGTTCAATGAGACAGGACGACGAACTACACAAAAAAATTATGAAAGCGCGAGAAGTTGGAACGTTTACAATTTTGGATAAAATACACGACGAACTAAACGAACCGCAAGACCCTAAATACTTTCAGCAATACAGGGAGAAGGCACACCACGCGAGGTGGCTAGCGTCAAAATTAGCAGCAGGAATTTTTGGAGATAAAAGCAAGCAGGAAATTAAACAGGATACAAATTTAAGTATTAGTTGGGGAAGACCCCAGGAGGCGAAAGCCTCCCAGGGTGAATAATTTAGGTTCCTTTTTTTAAATTATATTCTTCTTCGCAGGCTTCATCAATCTTGATGTTGTCAACATAACCGCAAGTTACTTTATCAAATCCCCAGTAACCTTCGACGGTATTTGTTTCGGTACAAACCCAAATATTTGGACCACCACCAGCGACAAGAATTTCGGCTCCTCTATAATTTAAATCGCTATCAACGATATAACGAGTTGAATAACCGTGTTTGATTAAAAAGCTATAACCAGTTTGGTTTGAGTTTTCAGAAGATAAATCTTCAGCGTAACTGTCAACCATACGGTTTAACTTTTCTTTACAAGTCTCGGATTTGACTTTTTTAATTGTTTGCTTCGTTTGTTGTGTATTTGACATTTTTTTCTCCATTTGTTAAGTTACCATATTGGTAACACTATATTATTATATGTCAACCCAATAAATAAAAAAAAATAAATGAAAGGATAATTAAATATGAAAAAAGGCTACCATAGAACAAAGTCAGGAAGGATGGCGAAAAAAGGTTTGTATTATAACATCCATCAAAAGCGTAAGAGAGGCGGCAAACCTAGAAAACCTGGACAAAAAGGAAGACCAACAGCAGCCAATTTTAGAAGAGCAGCTAAAACAGCAAAACGGTAAATGGTTGCTAAAAGATACCAGAACCCAAAAGGAGGTTTAAACGCTAAAGGAAGAAAAAAATTTGGCGTTAAGGCTCCAGTAAGCAAAGGAACTAATCCAAGGCGTGTTTCGTTTGCTGCTCGTTTTAGTAAGGTTCGAGGTCCTTTAAAAGATAAAAAAGGAAGACCTACAAGATTAAAGCTAGCATTAAAAAAATGGGGGTTTGGTTCAAAAGAAGCTGCCGCTAGATTTGCTGCAAGACATAAGAAGAGTTAAAGTTCGTATTCTTTTACGCAGCGACGCGGACCCGCGCGCGCGTATGAGTTCGAGAATACACAACACATACACAAAAAGGAATATAAACAAAGGAAGAGCTAAAGTTCGTATTCTTTTACGCAGCGACGCGGACCCGCGCGCGCGTATGAGTTCGAGAATACACAACACATACACAAAAAGGAATATAAACAAAGTAAATAGACAATTGTTAACGGCTATCGTAACCGCTGCGCCTGGTTCTGTAGCATAGTGGCAAGCGTTTGTTGCGAAAAATATAGAGTACTATACCCGCGAAACATGGCGCGCGTGTAGATATATATATATTGGGACTACCACCCACACAGACACACACACAATGAAAAATATTATGAACGACAAAAAACCTAAAATAAAAAACCCGCTGAGTACAATTGCTTTTGTTGATAAAGAAACAAACAGCTTAATTATAACTATTCATGGTTTTAAAGATTTTGGCATAGCAGAAGAGTTTGCTGAGTATATGTTGTGTCGTTCCGGAATGGATTATGAGCCAGCAAATGATTTATTCAAAACTTTGCCGACAATTCATTAATGCATATTGAGATAGATTATACACCAAGAAGTTATCAGCAAGAATTACATGACTTGCTAGACAAACATAGGTTTGCGGTAATCAATTGTCACAGAAGGTACGGGAAAACAGTAGCCATACTTAATCACTTAATCAAGGCTGCGCTTACAAACCCTTTGCCAAACCCAAGATATGCGTATCTAGCTCCGACATTTAGACAAGCGAAGAGTATAAGCTGGGATTACATAAAACAATTTACCAGAAAAATACCTGGTGTTAAATACAACGAAACAGAATTAAGATGCGACTTACCAAATGGTTCTCGTATCACATTATTATCGAGTGAAAATTCAGAAAGCATAAGGGGTATATTCCTAGATGGGGTGTGCATAGACGAGACAGCTCAGGTGGACCCTAAAGTTTGGAATGAAGTTTTGAGACCAGCATTGAGTGATCGCAAGGGGTTCTGTTACTTCATAGGCACGCCAGCGGGAACGGCTAATTTTTTTTACGATATTTATACTCATGCCGTTAAAGAGAAGGATTGGCTAACTTATACAGCGCCAGTATCTAAAACAAAAATTATAGACCAAGAAGAATTAGATGCAGCCTTAAAACAAATGGGTGAAAACAAATATAGACAAGAATTTGAGTGTGATTGGATTGCAAATATAGAAGGCTCTATATTTGGACATTTAATACAAAGACTAGAAGAAGAAGGTAAAATTACTTTAATAGATTACGACCCTGCTTTGCCTGTTAATACAGTTTGGGACATCGGAGTTGGAGATGCAACTTCTATAATATTTTACCAACAATTAGGTAACACTATACGAATTATAGATTATTACGAAAATAATCGAGAGGGTTTGCCTCATTATGTAAATTATCTAAAGCAAAAAGAATATGTTTACGAACATCATTATGCACCGCACGATATTGATGTAACAGAATTTAGTTTAGGAAAAACGAGAAGAGAGGTTGCATATCAACTCGGAGTAAATTTTAGAATTTTACCTAAGCTGCCGTTAGAAGACGGTATCCATGCAGCAAAAATGATATTGCCTCGATGCTATATAGACGGTGAGCATTGCAAAAAACTTATTGATGCATTGAGACATTATCATAGGAAGTATAACGACAAGGTAAGAGTATTTGGCAATAAGCCTGTCCACGACTGGAGCAGCCATGCGTGTGACAGCTTTCGTTATATGGCAATTGCAATAGACGAGTTGTCTAACCAGGATAATATTAATCAAAAATTTCCGACAGCTGTTTCGGAATATAAAATTATATAGGAGAAACCATGGGATTTATAAAACCTAAAATATCATTACCACCCCCGCCACCTCCTCCTCCAGCGGAGCCAAAAAAAGAAGTTCCAAAATTTGAAGACAAGGATAGACAAGAAGAGGCGAAGAAAAAACAAACTTTATTAGACCAAAAAAGAAAAGGTCGTAAATCAACAATTCTTACATCATACAGCGGACTTGAAGACGATGAGGATGTAATACAAAGAAAAAAACTACTAGGAGAATAATATGGGAGGATTTGGACCATCAAGAGAAGGACCAGCAAATAGATACGAAAAACCAAAAAAGAAAAATCCAATATCAAAATTTATTCAAAGTGGTGGTGTTTTAGGAACTGTTGTTAAAACTGTAAAAAAATCGTCAAAAAAATCTAAACAAAATGTTTTAGATTATGAAGGTCAAGCAGCAGGCAAAACACCTATGCGTAATCCTATAAGGTTTAGAGATAGAGATAATCAAAACTTTAATCAAGGTAGAAAAACGGTTAAGAGTAGCACGTTAATTACACAAAAAAAAGCTGTTGCTAACGCTCCAGCTGGACCAACGGCTATAGAAATGAACCAGCCTAAATACGGAGAAACCGAAGCGGAAAAATTATTAAAAATAAAAAGAAAAGGAAGAAAAGCAACTATCGCAACAAGTCAATCAGGACTAGGTAATAATGTTGAAATTCTTAAAAAAAATCTCCTAGGAGGATAATAAACTATGACACCAAAAGCAAAAATGATTTTAGAGAGATATGGTTCTCTTAAAACAGATAGAAAAAACTGGGAGAGCCATTGGCAAGAAGTTGCTGATTACATGCTGCCGAGAAAAGCAAATATTACAAAGTCAAGAAGTAAAGGCGATAAAAGAAGTGAATTAATCTTTGATGGTACTGCTACACATGCTTTAGAATTATTGGCTGCATCATTACATGGCATGCTAACAAACACGGTATCACCCTGGTTTTCTCTTAAATACAAAAATGATAATTTAAATAGAGAAGATGAGGCGATTGAGTGGCTAGAAGATAGCAGCAATAGATTGAACCAGGCTTTTATGCGTTCAAATTTTCAACAAGAAATTTTTGAATTATACCATGACCTGATTGCTTTTGGTACAGCTGCATTGTTTATTACAGAAGATGAAGACAATGAGCTAAGTTTTAAAAATATACATATATCAGAAATATATATAACTGAGGATGAAAAAGGTTTCGTTGATAGCTTAACAAGAAAATTCCATTTAAAAGGTAAAAACTTAGTTAATGCTTTTCCAAAAGCAGAACTAACTGAAGAGTTAAAAAAAGCTATACAAAAATCACCATACGAAGATTTAAATATAATTCATTCTGTGTACCCGAATGAAACTCTATCTAATAAAAAATATATATCTTGTTATATACATGAAGATAGCGGAGCGTTGTTATCAGAAGGTGGTTTTAATGAGTTTCCTTTTGCAGTTCCAAGATATTTAAAATCTTCTAACGAGATATATGGACGTTCACCAGCCATGAATGCTTTACCAGATGTAAAGATGTTAAATCTTATGGCAAAAACATCTATCAAAGCTGCACAAAAACAAATAGACCCGCCGTTATTAGTTCCTGATGATGGTTTTATGTTACCTATAAGAACTGTACCAGGTGGTCTTAACTATTATAGAGCAGGAACAAGAGATAGAATTGAACCATTACAAATAGGCGCTGCAAATCCTGTTGGTATTCAAATGGAAGAGCAAAGAAGGGATGCAATAAGACAAAACTTTTTTGTGGACCAATTGTTATCTACACAAGGAACACAAATGACAGCAACAGAAGTTTTACAAAGAAACGAAGAGAAGATGAGAATATTAGGTCCTGTACTTGGAAGGCTGCAATCTGAACTGTTACAACCATTAATAACAAGATGTTTCAGTTTATTACTAAGAAATAATAAATTTAATCCAGTTCCACAATTTATAGGAAACCAAAATATAGAAATTGAATATGTATCACCGTTAGCAAAAGCACAAAAAACGGGTGAAGTACAATCATTAATGAGAGGATTAGAGTTGATGGGTACTTTACAGAATGTTGCTCCTGTATTTGATTATTTAGATACAGATAACTTAGTTGCATACATTAAAGATGTTTTAGGAATTCCAGCAAAAATAATGAAATCTAAAGGTGAAGTTGCACAAATGAGAGAAGAGAGACAAGTGCAGCAACAACAGGAAGCTGCAATGCAAGAAGATATGCAAACAGCCGAGATAGCAAATAAATCAGCTCCTTTAGTAAAAGCATTGAATGAATAAAAAAGACATAGAAGAGACTATAGAAATTTATAAAAGAATTTTTAAGTCTGATGATGGAAAAAAAATATTATCAGATTTAGAAAAGCGATGTAACGTTCACAATACATCTTTTTCAACAGATGCACACGAAACATCGTTTAGAGAAGGTCAACGTTCTGTTGTCCTTTTCATTAAATCAACACTCAACAAAAAACCAGGAGGACTAGATGAGTAGTGAAAATCAGGTAGCGGAGCAAGAACAACAAACTGTTGCGTCTGAACAACCAACTATCGAAACAAAAGAGGTAAACTGGAAAGACAGTTTGCCAGAAGATTTAAAAAATGAAAAAGCATTAGAGAGTATTCAAGATATTCCAGGACTAGCAAAGTCTTTTATACATGCACAAAAAATGGTGGGAACTGATAAAATTTCAATTCCTAACAAGCATGCAACAGACGATGATTGGAACGATGTATATTCTAAATTAGGTAGACCATCAAAACCTGAAGATTATCAAATACAAATAAATTCTAATAGTTCTGTAGATACTGATGCATTAAATGGTTTTAAAGAAGCTGCACATAAATATGGATTATTACCAAAACAAGCAGAAGGTATAATTAATTTTTATGATGATATGACACAAAACTACATGAGAGATTTAGATGCAAAAGCAGAACAAGGTAGAATGCATGCAGAAAAATCTTTAAAAGAAGAATGGGGACCAGCATACGACAGTAAAGTAAAATCTGTAGGAGGTGTTGTTACAAAATACTTAAATGATGATTTTGCACACATGACATTATCTGATGGAACTAAAGTAGGGGACCATCCTGATTTTATTAGAGCGTTTGCAAATATAGCAAGTGATTTAGGCGAAGATAAATTGGTTACTTCTACAGGACCACAATATATGACGCCTAAAGAAATTGATAAACAGTTAAGAGAATTACAGGCAGAAGGTTCAGCTTATTGGAAGAAAAACCATCCGAACCATGATGCAGCTGTTCAAGAAGTTCAAGACTTAATGAAGCTGAAAATGCAAAGTTAAGTATGAGCGATAGATAATCGAAAGACCTATCTGACCCTTTGGTAAAGACAAAGCAACGAGAGTTGTTAAATCTAGGCAAGACCCGTAAGGATAATCTTCCGTTTTTTTAACATTAACACTAACAACAAAAGGAGAGTAGGCTTATGTCAACTCAAATTACTACAGCATTTGTAGAACAATATTCTGCAAATGTAACTATGCTTTCACAGCAAATGGGAAGCAAGTTAAGAAAAGCCGTTGATGTTGAATCTATCAGAGGAAAAAACGCATTTTTTGACCAAATTGGTTCTACAAGTGCGTCTGTTAGGTCTTCAAGACACGGTAATACACCGCAGATAAATACTCCACACTCAAGACGTAGAGTATCACTTGCGGATTACGAGTGGGCTGATTTAGTGGACGACCAAGACAAAATCAGAATGCTTATAGACCCAACATCTTCATACGCTAAAGCGGCTGCTGCTGCTATGGGTAGAAGTATGGACGATGTTATAATCGCAGCGATGAATGCTGATGCTGCAACTGGTGTTGCTGGTGGTACAACAACTGCGTTACCATCATCACAAAAAACATCAACTGCACAACAAACAGACGGTTTGACAATTGCAAAATTGTTACAAGCTAAATTCATCCTTGATAATAATGATGTAGACCCTTCACTAAAAAGATATTTTGTGTGTGGTCCAAAACAAATCCAGGATTTGTTAAACACAACTGAAGTAAAAAGTTCTGACTTTAATACCGTCAAAGCTTTAGCCCAGGGTGATTTAAATACTTTTCTCGGTTTTGAATTCATTATGTCAACTAGATTACCGCTTGACGCTACAAACACAGACGACAGATTGTGTTTTGGTTTCACAGAAGATGCAATTAAACTTGCAATTGGTAAAGATGTATCTGCTAGAATAGACGAAAGAGCAGACAAATCTTATGCAACTCAGGTTTACTACTGCATGTCTATCGGTGCAACTAGAATGAATGAAACAGGGGTAGTACAAGTACCTTGTGACGAGTAATAGTCACTAATTAGAGGAGGCGGGCAACCGCCTCCTTCTTTATGAAAAAATTAGACAAAGTAACAACAGTTTTACATTTTAAAAAAAACAACCATGTATATCGCTATGTTCTTGTTGATAGGTTCAAGCATGGTCCTAAATATCATTATGGGTTTGATTTAAAATTAGAATTAACTGAAAAAGAAATTTTACAATTAACAACACCAAGAAAACTTAGAAGAAATTATTTAATTAAGGAGAAAAAACAAAATGGCTAGTGTGGTCGAGATTTGCAATTCAGCGCTCAATCAATTGGGAGCAAGTACAATATTATCATTAACAGAAAATTCTAAAAACGGTAGATTGTGTAACGCTAGATATGAAACTATAAGAGATAGCGTTTTACGTTCACACCCATGGAATGCAGCAATAAAAAGGCAATCTTTGGCAGCTGATACTGCAATACCTGATTGGGGTTTTGCAAAACAATATACTTTACCAGCTGACTGTTTAAGAGTTTTACAAATAAAAAATTTTAGTAGTAACTATAAAATTGAAGGCAGAAAAATTTTAAGTAACGACGATAGTATTCAATTAGTTTATGTTTCAGTAGTTACAGACCCAAACCAAATGGATGTATTGTTAAGAGAAACAATATCCGCAGCTTTAGCAGCTGACTTAGCTTATGCTGTAACTGCAAATGCTGGACTTGCCGGACGTATGGAAGAAAAATATCAATTCAAAATTTCTGAAGCAAGACACGCTGATGCAGGAGAAGGATATAATACAGATGCAACTTTAGGACCAACAGACAATATTTCAGCAGACGATTTTATAAATAGTAGATTATAATATGGCAAAAGCATTATTAAGTGTCCCTAGTTTTACAGCTGGTGAATTATCACCTCGTATGGAAGGACGGACTGATTTTAACAAATACTTTTCAGCGGGGACAATAATAAATAATTTTGTAGTACAACCACATGGTCCAGTAACTAGAAGACCTGGCAGCCATTTTATATCTGAAGTTAAAAATTCAGCACACAATACAAGACTAATACCTTTTAGTTTTTCAACTACACAAACTTACATTTTAGAGTTTGGCGACCAATATATAAGATTTTATAAAGATAGCGGACAGATTATTTCTAGCGGAGCTGCTTATGAAATTTCCTCACCTTATTTACATACAGAAGTATTTAATATTAAGTTCGCGCAATCTGCGGACACTATGTACATATGTCATCCAAATCACCCTACAAGAAAACTTACAAGAACTGGACATACAAATTGGAATTTAGCAACAGTTAATTTTACTCAAACATCATCAACACATAGATTAAATGGTACAGGAAATTATCCAAAATGCGTTAGTTTCTTTGAACAAAGATTAGTTTTTGCTGGCACAAACAATAATCCTCAAACTTTATGGTTTTCAAAATCAGGTGACTATGAAAATTTTACAACAGGGACCGCAGATGCAGATGCTATGATTTATACAATTGCATCAAACCAGGTAAACGCAATTGAAAGTATCAAATCAACAAGAACACTTATAGTTATGACAACTGGGGGGGAGTTTACAGTTAGCTCGGGTGCAGCTGACAGTCCCGTAACGCCAACAAACTTAAATATTAGAAAACAATCTAACTATGGTTCAGCGGGTGTAGATGGTTTATCAATTGGCAACACAACAGTATTTTTACAAAGAGCAAAAAGAAAAGTAAGAGAACTTGCATATAATTTTGATGCAGATGGTTATTTAGCGCCAGATTTAACAATATTATCTGAACACATAACAGCTAGTGGTATTATACAAATGGATTATCAACAAGAACCATTTAGTGTTGTTTGGTGTGTAAGAGAAGATGGAAAATTAGTCGGTATGACTTATAACAGATTGCAAGATGTTGTTGCTTGGCATTCACATGAATTTGGCGGTACAAATCCAAAATGTAAATCTGTTGCTGTAATAGATATAGATACTAGCGAGGACCAAGTTTACGTTATTGTTGAAAGAACTATTAACGGTGCTACAAAAAAATATGTAGAATATTTAACACCTTATGATTTCAATTCTTCACTAACAACATTTCATTATGTTGATAGTGGCTTAGGATATTCAGGTTCATCAACAACAACTTTATCAGGGTTATCACATTTAGAAGGCGAAACTGTAAAAGTAATTCTTGAAGGAGCTACACACCCAGATAGAGTTGTAAGTGGTGGACAGATTTCATTAGATAGAAGTACAACAAATGCAAAAGTTGGTTTAGGCTATACATCAACTTTGCAAACAATGAGATTAGACGAAGGTACTGGTAGTACAGACCAAACAAAAACAAAAAGAGTTTACGACGTGACAGTAAGATTTTTTGAAACAGTTGGTGCAAAAGTTGGACCTGACGAAACTAATTTAGAAGAAATTCCATTTAGAGATAGTTCAGCGTCAATGACAGCTCCCGTACCTTTATTTACAGGAGATAAGGAGACTGAGTTTCCTAGTGATTATGGGACTGATGGTTTTGTTTTAGTTAAACAAGACCAGGCTTTACCTATGACCATACTAGCGATTTATGCAAGGCTCGAATTATACGAAACCTAAAGTAAACATTGTTCCATTTAAAAACGAACATGCAGAATTCATATTAAGTCAAGAACTTAATGCAAAAGAACTCTACTTAAAACCAGAGCATAGACAATATGCTTTGTATTTAGAACAAGTTGGGACGTCGTTTACGGGTATAGTCAATAACAAACCTATTGCGGCTGGCGGCATTTTTATGCTGTGGGATAATGTTGCTGAGGGTTGGGTTATCGCAACGAATGATGTTTGGCAATATAGCATCAGTTTTGCCAGACATTTTAAAACTAAAACTGATGTTCTTATTGAAACACAAAAAATAAAAAGATTACAAACAACAGTCAAAGCAGATTTTAAATTAGGACATAGATTTGCACAATGGCTAGGTATGAAGAGCGAAGGTCTAATGAAAAATTACGGACCAGATGGTTCTGATTACATAAGATATGCAAGGATAATATTATGAGTTTTTTCGGTGATTTAATGTCAGGCAGCGCACAAAAAAAGGCTTCCAACTATAATGCATCATTATTAGAACGTAATGCAAAACTAGAAGAGCAACAAGCAGAACGTGAGTATCAAATTTATGAACAATACGATTTACCTAGATTTAATTATTTTGCAAACAGACAACAAAGTACAATAAAAAATCAATTAGCTGGTTCAGGTGTAGAAATTGGAAGTGGTACAGCATTAGATATTGTTATCGAAAATCAAAACATGATTGATACTGATAGAGATATGATGGCTTACAATGCTGAGATAGCAAAAGACAGAAAACTAAATGAAGCTGTTATGTCAAGAGCCTCCGCAAATGTTGAAAGATTTAGAGGTCGTGTTGCTAAAAGAGCAAGCTATTTTAGAGCAGCATCAAGTTTATTAACAGACGCGTCAA
>VTLG01007319.1_pt1 | contig 12603 bp, 13 predicted proteins | sample 4694571 | NCBI WGS metagenome assembly VTLG01 (sample SAMN12604809, study PRJNA352737) | marine metagenome | biome: ENVO:00000447; feature: ENVO:00000209|ENVO:00000569|ENVO:01000036; material: ENVO:00002151; isolation source: viral sequences binned using virsorter ... | reverse complement strand
TCACTATTTAAGGTTATAACACTTGCATCTAAAGTACCTGTGACAGTTGCACCTGTCACATTCAGCGATGAAGCTGTTAATGCACCTGATATGGTTGCACCTGTAGCAGTCATAACTCCTGTTGAAGATACAGTAAAGTTTCCTGATCCTATATTCATGCTACCTGCTGTAATAGAACCCATGTTTGCAGATATAGCATCTAAAGTAGATACATTTATTTTTGCTGCTGTAATAGTATTAGAATCAATCCTATCTGCTGATAAAAAACCTGCATTAATTTTATCAGCATTAAGATCATTAATTTTTGCATTTGTTATCGCTAAATTTGCAATTTTAACTCCTGTGACACCATCACTTGTTCCTGTAGAATCAGGTAATTTATCTGTCACTATTGCACCATCTTTAATATCATTACTAACAACAGGTTCATCGCCTATACTAAATGTTAGAGTAGCTGCTGATGATTCTGAACCCAATGTATTTAAAGATGTGACACTTGCTACATAGTTTGTGCCTTTTGCAATAAAATTAAGATCGCAATTTTCTACATCAACAATTCTATTTAAAACTTGATTGCCTGAAGAATCTACAACATTTACTCTATATTGATAATTTGGAAAATCTGTTGGTTCATTCCAAGCTAAAAAAGGTCTGCCTGTTGAACTTGAATCAGTATCAGTAAATGCCAATCCTGTTGGTGCTTTAACTGCATAAGCAGATGGTAAGTTGGATAATTCTTCTGTAGGTTCTTGTGCTGGCACTTCCCATGTATATATATCAAAATATTCAATCAAACTTACTGCTACTAATCCATCAGGTTGAAGTTCTAATGCTTCAACTCTACATACTTTTCCTGAAAAACCTAAACCAGCATAAGTTAAATCAACTATATCTCCCACATTTAACTTATACATTTCAGGCGTTCCTAAAAATTGCATTGTTATTTGATTTCTACTTCTAGTTAAAATTGCTTTACCCATGTTATAAGCAATATACGGATCAGTTATAAATGGAAACTCTGCTTTAATTTCTAATACTTCACCACCATCATCAGAGGTGTAATCACTAGCATCAGTGGTTGCAGAATGTAAAACTGTTGCTGTATCTAATTCATATTTTTTATTAGCATTAAAGAACTCAACTATAACTTTGTTTGCTTTTTTGTCTTTATTGCCATAGTCAACTGTAATGCCTGCATCAGCAATTATATGAGCATCAGTAATGCTAAATGATGATGAGCCTGTATCTTCTATTGATAACTCATATTTACCATCTACATAAAGAAAAATACCTCGCATATTAGCAAGCAACTCTTTAGCATTGTCCATTACATTTTTATTACAATCTAAATAGCCGTTGCAAGTGAATCTTTTTACTTTTAATAAATAAGTTCCTGTATTAGAAGAATAATCAGCACCAAGCGTTGAGCCAATAAAAACAGAATAATCAACACTTTGGTCGTAAAATTCATCTCGCCTAACATCTTTGATTTGAACTCCATCTAATATAGTGCTGCCACCTGAATTAGTTAAATCCATTAATTCGCCAACTTTATTTTGCCACCAATCCCTATTAGCATTTGTGCCTGTTATATTTATATAATCATCACCATTTCCACCACTCCAAGTTATAGCTTTAGAAGAACCATTAAAATATGGTTGGTCAACTTGAACATCACAAGTATTTGCTGCTGTTGCAAATGTAGTAAAGTTTATTTTTGAGGTTGGAATACCCTTACCATATTCATTGTTAATTATGTAATCTTGAAAACATAATGCAGGATTATCTGAATAAGCATAAGTTGTAGCATCTGCCACTCTTTGCGAGCCACTACCACCATTGGTTGAATCTAATCTTTGGTCGTAAACCTTTTTACCTCTAACTTGAACTGTTAATTGTGGAACTCCTGACCAAATACCCTCTTTGTCATAACCAAAATGACAAGCAATATATGCAACACCATTAAGTTTATGATCTGAAGTCCAATTAGGCATAGATGCTACTAGCATTGGATCAGCAGTTTGCGTTGCTGCTCCATGATGTAAATTCATAACATATCTATATCTTGAAGCTGGATTTGTACCAAAGCCACCAGCACCAGCATCTACTCCTGTTCCGTTTTGTGAAGCTGTATTTAATGAACCACTACCTGAACCAATTTTATCTGAACCTATATAACCACCATCCCTAAATCTTGCTGAATCAGTTAATGGGTTGCCATCCAATTCAATGCTTCTGCCTATAATTTCATCCACCTCACCTACTGCTAAAGCATAAACCACATATAAATCTCTTGAATCATTGCCTGATACATCCATATAAACTATTTGTGTGCCTACTCTCCTAGTTCCATAAATAACAGGCAACTTACCACCAGCAGAAGTTTTATTAGCTAATATGTCCTGACCTTTTGCAAGCATTTGTCTTGCTTGCATAAAACCCTTAACACCAACTGCTAATGTAGCAATCATTAATGTATTAGTGACTGCTTTGCTACCTAAAAAAGCACCAACACTTTTAAAAAACTTTAAAACATTTGCCCAAAAAGCCATTACATTCCCCACCTAACATCTTCTTTAACTTGTGTTGCAAATTCCATACCTTTATCACCACTGCTGAAAGCCTGTTGTGATTCATCTGAATAATGTCTGCCTTTAGTTAAATTCCAATTTGCCCAATGCGATGAAACTGTAAGTGATAAAGTTGAATTATTTATATTTTCTTGAATAGATACATTTCTTATTTGACCTGTAAAATAATTAATAGCACCAACAATAGCTTCATTTGCATCAAAGTATGCTAAATAAACCTCTACTGTTTTATCTGTAAATGCACCACTTTCAATTAATGATCTTACTTGATTGGTTATATTTGAAAAACCTATATTAATTTCATTAACTTCAAGCTGTCCTGTTTCTGTCGTTGCATCTACTGTTAGAAATGAGCCACCAGCTTCATAAGATTCAGAATTATAGGTCACATTAGAATACCAATCCGTTAATCTAATGGTAGATGATAATTGCAGTTCTACTAAAAAAGCTGTTTTAGTTGCTGTAGAAGATACTTGGGTTTGTAAATCACTTGATAAACTTCTTGGCATTAGGTAATAACCTCTCTAACATCAAATGAAATGGTATATAAACCACTTGGATCAGTTGAATACACAATCTCATTATTTTGTAAATATACTGTGAATTGTGGTTTATTAACTGTCACTGCTTCATTATCTGCTAGAGTTGCCACCAAACTTGGACTTATAAGAACTGTTAATGCACCACTTCCATCAGAATCTATATCTGATTGCACCATGTAAACTTTTGTATGATTGGCAAACTTAATTAAGTCACCAGCTTTTAATGCACCTGTCTGACTTGCTGCAAAACCATCTAATGCTATTGATCCATCTGCAAGTGAATGTGAGCCATTAACAAGTATATCTGTTTCGCCCTTGCCAGCACCTAAATTATCTAGTGGTGCTGCAATAGTAAAGTTTTCAAAAGAACCTTTTTGTTTTTGTAAAAATGCAAAATATGCTTGGGCATTTTCTTGTTTCATAGGTGGCATTTGCACTGTAAATGAAAAGTATTGTGAGCCTATTTGTCTAACCTGTTTTTTACCTGATAAAGTTTGGTTTAATAGAGTTGGTCTATTATCTTGAAACTGTAATGTTCTAAAATTAACTGTAGTTGGAAATTGACCTGACATTATACAACCCCCATTTTTCCTTGATTGTTCATAGCATTGTTAATAATGCTAGTAATTAAGCCTTTTCTTGATGATAAGAGTTGATCAAAACCTGCTGCATCAACAGTAGAGATATTAAAATTAACTGTCGCACCCATGCTTTGACCTTTAGTATGGTCAATAACTGTTTCATTTGGATGTAATATTGCTGGAAAGCCACCTTTACCATCTATACCACCTGCTCTTGCACCCATGCCTGTATAACCACCACCATCAAAACTAAAGTTGCCCAAAAATGTTTCAAATTTTGATGTTATTGGTTTTAATATCATCTGTTGTATTGCAATTCTTAATAACTGTTCTATGACATAGTCTGCAAAAGCCTTAAATTCTAATTTACCTTTTTTTAAACCATCTATAATAGAATCTTCAAATTTTCTCATTGATGATACTGCAACATTTTGTATGCTTTTTTCTATATCTTCTAATTGTGCTGCAAATGCTTGTAATGGATTTAAGTTATCTGTAATACCACTGTTAAATGTTTCAAAAAATTTACTAGCTTCAGGATTACCTTTTTCTATTAATGTAATTAAATTATCGAATGAATCAGTAGTATTTTTAATATTTGTTTCATCAAATATAGGTTTTCCAAAACCTAATGTGCTAATTCTTTTAACAGAGTTTGCAAATTCAATTAAACCTAGTGTTGCAGTTTTTAAAGATTCTACAACTGATATTGCAATAGATTTTCCTAATGCTTCAAATCCACCAACTGATTTTCCTGTATTAGTAATAAATGCACCTAATTCTTCTGCAAATATTTGAAAAGCTGGCACAAATGAAGCAAATATTTGATTAACTAAAGCACCTACTTGTAATTTTATTACTGAAATTGTGTCATTAAATTTTTCAACTGCTCTAATGGTGTTTTCACTTAATATTAATCCCAAACCTCTTGCTCTTTCAGTAAATGCAACAAGTCCCTCGCCACCATCCCTAAATACTTCTGAAAATTGAATACCTGCTCTACCAAACAAATTTGCCAATGCTGTTGCTCTTTCAGCTTCACTTCCTAGTTCACCAAGTCCATCTGCTGTAGATTTTAAAATTTCATCAAAAGTTCTTAATGAACCATCGCTGTTTTTAATAGCTACACCTAAATCTCTAAATATATCTGCTTGTGTTTTAAGCCCTCTACCAGCATCACCAATCGATCTTGCAAATTTTTCTAAACCTTTTTGTGTTTGTTCAACAGTAGTTCCTGATTCAATAGCAGCTAATTGAAATGCTTGTAATGTATCAGTTGCTATACCTGTTCTTGATGCAGTTTTACCCAAAGTGTCTATATATTGAAATGACTTATTTATAAGTGCTGCCAATGCAACAGCAGCACCTGTAGCAGCTAGTCCAACACCACCAACAAATTTAGCAGTTGCTTTAGCAGCACCACCAATTTTACCCAAACTTCTATTAACCTTATCAAAAGCAGCTTTGGTTTTGTTTACAGCAGTTAATTCAAACTTTACTTTTTTATTTGCCATTATTTCTTCTTTCTTCCACTAATTCAAAATATGCCATCCATCCTTGATATTCATGGACACTAATTTTTTGCAATTCTTCTAAAGTCTTGCCTAGCTTTTCTGCTAGTGCATATTGCGAATATAAATTAGCATCCTCTATTAGTTTTTTTTCGTTTCCTCTATAGGCTCTTGTCCCATTATTTGAGTTGCGACATTAACTAATATTTCTTGATCTACATTATGCAAAAGTGCATTTTTATCATCTAAACCAAAAAGTTTTTCTCCATTTGAATCAAGTGCTTTATAAATTAATACATAAGCCATCATCGTTAGATCATCATTCTTACTCATTTTGTAGAGTTTGGATGTTTCAGCTAGCGTTAATGGCTTTGCATATATTTTTAAGGGTTTATCTTCTTCACCCCATTCAGCAACTTCAATCACTTTTACATCTTGCTCTGCAAAATGCGACTTGGCTCTCTCTATAGCTTTCATCTTTATACTGTAGCTGTTGTAATAGCACCTGTTCCTTGTACAGAGATACTAGCTTCAACCATGCCATCAAATGAACCTGTTATAGTTTTACCTGTCACCAATGCAGTTCCACTGTAATAAGTATCGCCAGAACTCGCACCCTCTGGATAGAACTTTAATGTGACTGAAGAACCAACAGATAATGCCACCTGACCATTTGTATCAGTTTCATCCCAAAAACAATCAACTGATCCACTCCAGCTTGTTAGTGATACTTGATGTGTTCTTGCAGTATCACCCATTGCTGTATCTTCAATAGTATCAGCAGCTTCATCTAATGAATAAGACCTAATTTCAGCAACGGCATTAGTTCCAACATGAACTGTCCCCTCGCTTCCTTTATGATTTGCCATTTTTTATTCCTCTTTTTTAGTTTTAGAAGAAGATTTTATTGTTTGGGCTGCTTCTTCTTTCCAACCCTTTTCTTTATAGTAGTCAACCTTTGAGGGATGAGCCACTATAGAAACTTTGCCATTTGGACTAATCATTTTCATAATTGTTTCCTCGTTAAACTGCTACATCAGGTGCTTGTTCCCTGACATAGTAGTTGGTTAAAAAAATAAGAGATGCAACCCCTAAAGGTTTTTCTCCCTCTGCGTTAAATTCAATTTCTGTGCTTTGTAAATAACAATCTTTTGCCAATCCATTTAAAGTTGGATCAGCAGCTATAGCTGCTTCAATCTCTTTTGCTGAAGTATCTATAGTGTCATCAAAATTTGCAGTTGCTTTTACATATATCTCAACTGCTACAGATAAGTTTCTTTCACTTAATCTGTTAGAACCTATAACTGTTGGCTCTGAATCTTCTGATTTTGTATAAATTAATAATGCTGGCGTGCCACCACTTTCTAATGGGTAAACTCTACTTTGATAAACCCTACTACCTGTTGTAGTTAAACCTGTAAGAGTTGTACCTATTTTTTCTCTAATTTGAGTTCTTACATGGTCTGCCATTATGCTTCCTCTAACTCTAATGCTGTAAAACCTGTTCTATCACTTTGAATAGAAACAACTGTATAACTTTGTGCTGCTTTTAATGTGTTGCCATCAACATCTTTTATTGCTGATACTGCTAATGTATTACCATGAGCAATGCTTGGAACATCAATGCTTCTGCAATATGCAATAGGTTGAGTAGCTTCTACATCAACCTCTAAACCATCTTGGTCTATATATTCTTCATTGAGAATAATGTTTATGATGGTTGAAGTGCCATCATTAGTCCATGTGGCTTCTACACCATGCCCATAATTAATATCTAAATATGCTGCCATATCTTCTTCCGTTTCTAATAAATACTGTGACATTTACTGTGCTTCCAGCAATACTGTCACCATCCCAACATTATCAGGTTGAACTTGCTTTACTAAAAAAGTAGTTTCTGCTGTTAATGTTGAACCATTATTTGTTGTTATAGCATTTACAATTAACCTATCATCTTGTGATATATAGGGAGCATCTGAACTTTTTATCATTGCTCTTGGTTGATAACCCTCTACTGATACTGAATTTCCCTCAATATTAAAAAATTCTTGGTCAATAAGGATATTAATGTTGCTAGAAGCACCACTGTCAATGTCATACCAAGTGTCCATTAATGTAGTTCTTTGATCCCATAAACTATTTTGTGCTTCAAAAAATGTAGCAGATACACCACCTATTTGGTTATCCACATAAGAGTTAAAATCTGCTGCACTTTCTATAGCCATAATTACTTACTTCTTTTTTTTACTTTAGTTTCAGATTTTTCTAAACCAACACTTCTATTAGTTTCTTTTTTTGGCTTGCCTTTATATTCTTCAGCTTTGCCATAGCCAATTAATGTTCTTGCTTCTGAATTTTCAACCTCAATAACATCACCTGACTTAACTCTTTCTTTGTTAGCGACTGTATCTGACAATATTAAAATTTTCATAGTATTTTTACCCTTTGAAGTGGATGCAGGCATTAAGCCTGCACCCTTGTTAGTGTTTAAAACCACTTAATTCTCATTATGAGCCATGACAGAAACTTACAGCATGACGTACGTTTGAATCCATGCTTTGCAGAGCCACAACCCTGACTGTTCCTGAAGTGCTGTTTGAATAAGGATCAACTAAAATATCAACCCCACCAAAGAACCCAACTAATAAGTCAGAAAAATTACCAAATACATAGTTGTTAGCAGTAATTTGTGGTGAAACAATAGCTTTATAGCCATTAATTTCATCATTATTAGCAACAAACTGTGCTGTATTAGTAGCTTTTTCAGTAGTTTTTAATGTGCCATAGTTAGTTGGATGCACTATGTAAGCTAAATCGCCCATTAATGCGTTATCCACTCTAACAGCAGTTTCCATAGAAACCATCTCTGCCCATGTTGGTGCAGCAGCACTAGAAAGTGATACAGTGTTGATTCCTGAAGTATTAGTAATACCTGTTGGATTACCTGAACTTCCTGAACCCTCTAAAGCACCATCATCAATCGCAATAGCCATAGATTGTGCTAAATCATTTCTGATTAAGTTTTCAACATCTAAAGAAGATTGGATTAAAAGTTGTCTAGTGCAATCTGTATATGCACCTAATGTTTTAGGTGACATTGTGACTGATCCAATAGTCATTTCAGATTCACCAGCAGCACCACCCTCTGAACTAATAAAAGCAGCAGTTGAAGCAGCACTCTTTCTTGGGATTTTAACATCGCCTGAAAGACCATTTAAAACAGTAGCCATAGGCATAACAGCAGAGTTATTTCTTAATACATCAATAAAATCTCCACCTCTAAAATCTTGACCAATAAGACCAGCATCATCTGATGCGTTTAAATCTCTTTGTGACCAATTTCTTAAAACTTCAGCAGGTAGCATTACACCTTGTGCTGTTTGTCCGTATTCTCTTTGAGCAGCTTGTGAACACTCAAATTCAAATGCAGCAGCTTCTTGTGCTTTTCTATCTGTTGGATTAGCCATAGCATTAATTGCTCTGATTACACTAAATCTTTTAGTTTCTTCTTTAGTTAAACCAATTTCTGCTGGAGTTTCTAAAGGAACATCGTTAGAAATAGTTTCTAATAATTGTCCTCTAAATTCTTCTACAGAAACACCATCTTTGATAGCTTGATTAGCTAAATCTCTTTTGTTGTGTCTTACGCCAAGATCAATGATCTCTTTAGAATTTTTTTGAAATTCTTTTCTAGCTTCATCGGCACTTTGAGTTCTAACTTCATCAAGATTTATCTCTTTTTTCTCGTTTTCCATTATTTTTACCTTTGTTTGTAAATTTTGTTTATCTTTAGAACGACCAACTCCAACAAGTCTGCTTTGATCGGCAGGAACACTTACAGAGCTAATTTCCATAGGTGTCCAACTAGCACGATAATAAGTTTCATCATCTTTATCTTGTCGTTCCAGCTTATCTACTCTGTAGCCAACACTAATGTTCATTCTTATACCATCAGCTACATCGTTAAATACTTCACGAGCCAAAGCAGATTTACCAAATCTAACTACTGCTGTTGTCCTTTTAGCAGACTCATCAAGTTTAAATTCTTCTATTACACCAATCTGTTTGGTCATATCATGATCCAAAAGTAATGGTGCTGTTCCTGAAGTCATAAACTCCATGTTTATATCTTCAGATTTGTGTGATAAAACCTCATTTCCAAAAGACCTCATCACAGGTTGCTCTGAACTAACTCCTATTTTTACAGTTCTCTTATCTTCATCAATGTATGATGATTTAGATAAATCAATAGTTCTAAATTTCATTGGCATTTCTACCACTTTTCTTTCTTCACTATCTTTTTCGCTGCTTGCAGCTAATTCTTCGCTTTTATTTTCATCCTCAACTTTTGCGAATTTGACAATATAGCCATCATCATCTTCCTTAACATTGAGGATATGTCTATCTTCCTTTTTCATAGCTTTTTCCTCTTTATTGTTTAATAAAGGATGTATATTTGATTCAATAACTGAACCAAAACTTGTTAAATCGTTATTCTTCATCTTCTTCACCTTGAACTTCAGCAGGGACAGGTTGTTTCTGACCAAATGGTTGAAATGCAGTAGATATGTTGTATAAATCTGCCAATTCTTTTTCTTTTTGGTGTTGTTCAAATATTTCTTCTACATCTTTACCATAGCTGCTAACAATATCTGAATAAGTAGTAATTCCATTTTGCAAACCAACCACATTAGCCTGCATTTCTTTTAATGGATCAATCCATGAGAAACTTCTTGGTATGTAATTTATAGCAGTTGAAAATTTATCAAATTTTGCTATTGGCAAATTAATATAACCTGTTGACATTGCCATTTCTAACCATGATTTAAAAATAGGATTAATAAAATGGTCTATTACAAACTGCTGATACAGTTGATACATACTTCTATCTTCTAATGCACCCTGTCTAATAGATGAATAGTTTACTGATGTTAAGTCATTGGTTAATGCGTGATAAGAAATATTTAAACCTGATGCAATACTTCTTAAAACACTTGTAGTAAATGATTCAAATGCAGATGTTGGATGGGTAGGATCAAATGCTTTAAAATCCATGCCAGCAGGTAATTGTTCAAATACCCCTGCTTGTGCGTTCATGGTTGGATTAAAGGTATCTTCCATTTCACCATCACCCACATAGCCATCGCCATCGCCTGAAGTTATAAAGCCCATTTTAGAAGCACCAACTCTTGCTGCCACGATTTCAGCTTCGTAATAACCTGAAAGCATTTTCATATTAGCCATTACAGGTGCTATTAATGAAACACCTCTAGTTTGTTCTGCTCTTTGTGGTAGGTAAGCGTGTATTATCTCATCAGCAGGAACTCTAATATATTCTTGCGATGGTCGCGGATAAGTATTATCAAATGGATGCTTTTTAAAGAGGTGATATGCTATGGGTTTACCATATTTATTGACCTCAACACCCATTTTAATACTGTTGCCATTTTTATCTGCATTTTGGTTTTTATTTTCATCCAAATGGTCAGCTTCTAAAAATTGAATTTGAAAACCAAATGGTGAATTAGTATTTTTTATTTTTCTTACTAATACCTCGCCATCCCTAAATAAAGTTTCAACAAATATTTTTTGACAATCTAAAAATGTCATTCTTTCATTAATTGTGCAATTACCAATTTGTGACCATTCTCTCCATGCTCTTTCAATGAGCTGGTTAGCAGCAAGGTCTAATGAACCATTATCATTACGGCTCTTGCTACTAACTCTTATGCCATGCTTTCCGACCACATTAGATACCATCAGGTTTAAGTATCGTGAGATATATGGATCATTCCTAGCTAACTCTCTTGATCTGTCCCTTAATAATCTTATGTTGTTCTTAATTTCAGCATCAGCACTTGTAGAACTTGTTAAAAAGTCTGCAAAGAGCCTGCCTGTATTTGCACCAGCATAACTTCTTTTAAATTTTCTTTTTGGTTTATTGTTATTTCCAAATATGTTGTTATACCAAGCCATCTTATGTTAAATCTGTTATGTTTTTGTTTGTAGTTGATCCAAAATTCACCTTAATGGTGTTTCCTGAACCTTGATTGTTTCTAATTCTTGCCATTTTTACTTCTTTTAAATATTCAGCTTTATACCTATCTCTAAATGTTAAAAGTTCATCTATAGACATTCTTGATAAAGACCTACCAGCTATAGACATTGAAGATTGATCCATACTGGCACGATTCTCAATAACTGCTTCTAAAGCATCAAGCGTAATTTTTGCATGACTTCTAACAGCATTATCTAAAATAGTGCTAAAACCCTCGCCAATTATTACTTCAGCACTATCTGATGCTCTTGTTATGATTGCATCCCATCTATAATCACCTGCTGTTTGCGAAGTGGTGCTAGATGTAGAGATGATGTATTCATCATTACTTTCTGTTGCTGTTAATGTGAAATTAGATGCTGTAGAGCCATCTATTAAATAGAATTTATATTTTAATGAATAAGAAGCTAATGGATAGTCACTAGCTAAATCTGTTCTTTTCCATGCCCAATAGTCACCTTTCTGTAATATTTCAGGGACTTTAGTAGGATAATTTGTTGAATCAAATGCGTTGCTCAAACAATAAACCTCGTTTGTAAATTAGATTAATCTACTGTTTAAGCTATGAGCCATTTTATAAATGTCAATATTTAGGATTGAAGTTTATAAATCTTTCCAAGAAGTAGCAAAGTTATTAGATTTAATGCCTTTTTGCTTTAAATATGGATTTTTTTGCTGTTTTTGCTCTATTGGTGCTTTATTTTGTAAAATTCTGCTCTCAATTAAGTCCCAATTTGGATTTAATATGTAAATAGCAGCAAAACAGTAAACCAAACAGTCTAATGCTTCATTTCTTGGTCTTATCTGCTTCCATACAAGTGATTTTCTTCCTCTAATCCATTTTGTGACTCTTTTCTCACTTGTAAGCTGCTTAAAGTATTCTTCATCCACATCATTTGGAAAATGTAGTGTTGATTCATTAATATCTGTAGATAATCTTGCAAAAATAGCTTCTTTTGCTGAATCTGTGCCAACTCCATATAAAACAGCTTTATTTTTTCCCACATAGGTTGGTTTATTGGCTATTGGCTTGCCTGCAACACTTAAACCCTTGATTGCAAATATTCTTCTAGCCTGTCGTGGTTTAGTAAATTGATAAACGGCATTTGTTGACAATCCACCTGAATCGATAGTGCAACATGATATAGGTATTAATCTTTCTGATTCAGTTTTAAATCTTTTTTTAAGAAAAGCATCTAAATCTGACCAAACATTAGCAGCGTTGGGATCACCCCAAAATATGCGATGATCTATTACCCATGCTTCGTAATTTCTCCCAAATCCTGTGCAAGTTATTTCAATCCTATCTTTCTGCACATC
>VTLG01003109.1_pt1 | contig 12605 bp, 22 predicted proteins | sample 4694571 | NCBI WGS metagenome assembly VTLG01 (sample SAMN12604809, study PRJNA352737) | marine metagenome | biome: ENVO:00000447; feature: ENVO:00000209|ENVO:00000569|ENVO:01000036; material: ENVO:00002151; isolation source: viral sequences binned using virsorter ... | reverse complement strand
GAAAAGCTTGGGAATCTAATATATATGGTTTAATTTTTTCTACAAAAGATTTTCCGGCTTCTATATCCACACCAGATTCTTTATAATCCATAATTGTAAAATAATTTAAAATTATAAGGGTAAAAAGAGGACCAAGGCGGTCCTCTTTCCGATCTCGAACTCATTTTTATTTAGAGCCAATCATGACGGGCATGATGTTCAGGAACTACTTTACCTAGATTAATAGTAAGAAGTCCATCTTCAAAAATAACTTCCTTAATTTCAACATCATCAGTAATAGTCCACTGTCTCTCAAAAGATCTATTAGCTAATCCCCTATGGGAATATTGAACTTCTTCTGATTCTTTTTCCTTTGATCCTTCAACAAAGAGTTTACCGTGTTCAGTGTAAACCTTAACTTCATCCTTTTTAAATCCAGCAAGAGCAATCTCTAATCTAGATTCTACATTGTTTACTTGAATGAGATTATAAGGCGGATAACTTTGTTGTGTACTCAAATTGAAAAAATTATCAAAATAACTATCTACTCCAATACTATTCTTCGCAATCTTCTCCATTAAACCTTCAAGATCAGTCGTCCGATAACGTGCTAGGTTTCCCATGATAGTAGCTCCTTTACTAAGCGAGTTTGTGATTTGTGGACCCTTACGGCATCCAATACTATTTAAACATAAACACCTAAAAATGTCAGTGTGGAATACCCCATATTTTAGTACAGTAATCCCTAATAGATCTATCTGAAGAGAAAAATCCAGACCTGGCAATATTAATTAAAGACATTTGATTCCACCTATCACGATCCTTCCACGCACTCATCACACGATCATGAGCATCCAAATAGTCAGAAAAATCTGCGCATACGCAAAATGGATCATGATGAATTAAATTATTAACTAAAGGTTCAAACATTCTTCTATCACCATGACTGAAATGTCCACCCTTAACCAAATTAATTACTTCCCATAACTCATTACTCATATGACTCTGAGGATTATATCCATTCTTCCATAAATTTGCTATACCCATTTCATCTTGACCAAATAAGAAGAAATTTTCTTCTCCGACTAAATCACGTATCTCTACATTAGCACCATCTAATGTGCCAATAGTAACAGCACCATTCATTTGGAACTTCATGTTACCTGTACCAGATGCTTCTTTACCAGCAGTAGAAATCTGTTCTGATAAATCAGCAGCAGGGTAAACCATCTCACCCAACTTCACACTATAATTGGGTAAGAAAATTACTCTTAACTTACCATCCATATCAGGATCATTATTAACCACATCTGCAATATGACAAATGAATTGAACAATCATTTTTGCCATATAATATCCAGGTGCTGCCTTACCACCAAAGATTACAGTCCTTGAAACTCCATTATGACCATTCTTAATACGTAAATACTGAGCAATTATCTGAAGAGCAAGTAAATGTTGTCTTTTATATTCATGTATCCTCTTAACCTGTACATCAAACATACTAGAAGGATCCACAGAAATACCCAAAGTATTAAAAATATAAGTTGCTAAGTTATGCTTGCCAATTACTTTTGCTTCTCCAAATTTCTCTATTAAATCAGTATTATCTAAATGATTTTCAAGATCTCTAAGTTTTTCACCATCAGTAATCCAACCTGGTGAATACTCATCAAGAACTTCTGTAAGACATGGGTTAGATGATGCTATCCATCTTCTAGGTGTAACACCATTAGTTACATTAGTAAACTTATGAGGCCACAGATCATAGAACTCTGGCATCAATTGAGTCTTAACTAACTCAGAGTGTAATGCAGCTACACCATTTACATGATGAGAACCAACAGTTGCGAGATGTGCCATACGCACTGCCTTATTACCCCTCTCATCAATGATAGACATTTTCTCTAATATTGAATCATCACCAGGATATTGAAGTCTTACTACCTGCAAGAACCTTCTATTAATCTCATAGATAATCTCCATATGTCTTGGTAAGAGAGTCTTAAAGAGTTTAAGATCCCACTTCTCCAATGCCTCTGGAAGAAGAGTATGATTAGTATATGCAATAGACTTGGTAGTTATTTCCCAAGCCATATCCCATTCAACGTGTCTGTCATCCACTAATAGTCTCATCAGTTCTGCTACAGCAACAGAAGGATGAGTATCATTTAATTGAACTTGCCAATGATGAGGAAAATCTTCTATCTCATACCCACGTCTATCAAGACTATTCATCATATCTTGAAGGGATGCGCTTACAAAAAAGAACTGTTGCTTCAATCTTAATATCTTACCAGCATCTGTACCATCATTAGGATACAATACCTTAGAGATAGTTTCAGAGGATACACTCTGCTCTACTGATCCAAGATAGTCACCAATATTAAATGCATAGAAATCAAATGTCTCTGTAGCATCCGCTCTCCATAACCTCAATCTATTACAACTATCAACTCTATACCCTAACTGCAATACATCATAAGGTACAGCAACTACCTGTTCATCAGGAACCCATCTAACTCTATAATTACCTCTATCAGACACATAATTCTCAACTTTGCCACCAAATCCTACAAAAACAGACTCATCTGGTTGACATAATTCCCATGGCCATTCTCCATGTAACCAATTATCTGTAATCTCAACCTGCTGATTATCCTTTATAATCTGCTTAAAGATACCATACTTATATCTTATCCCATATCCTGTTGCAGGGACCTTCAGAGTTGCTAGAGACTCCATATAACAAGCAGCAAGACGACCCAAACCACCATTTCCCAGTCCAGGTTCCTCTGCTGTTTCTAAAATTTGATCTAGAGTATATCCATACTCATCTAATGCTTCTTCTGCCTCCTTTCTAATTCCTAAACTAATAAGATTATTATTAAGCTGAGGCCCTATCAAAAATTCTGCTGATAGATAGGCAACTTCCTTATTAGAAGGAATATCCATAGACAACCAATAAGACATCATTTGATCTCTAACAGCATAACTCAATGCCATATAGATATCATGAATAGATGCTTTATCAGGACGCTTCCCTAAAGTATAAAAAAGACGTTCTTTGATTCCATTATAAAGATTATTCACCATATGGGTCAATCAGATTCCTCTGTCCTTCCTTTCTTACCTATATTATACTTCTGTTCTAGAATCCAGTCATTTTTGTCTTTATACGGTAACACTTTAATCTGATTAAGAGGAGCAATATCTTGAATGGAGGATTCTTCTACAACACTAATGAGACCCCAATCAGCCAGAAGACGAGTAATACGGTTCCTACGTTGAACATCATTAACGGTAAGATTGGCATATTTCCCATCAAGAGCAAATAACTCCTTGAAATGCACGATATAATACTTACCTTGTTTATGAAGAATATGACAGGACTGGTAGAGTTTCCTTTCTTTTCTTGACGCTACACCAATCCTTGTAAGGGTTTCTCTAACTTTAAGAAAATCATCAGGTTCATTCAATTTAACCTCAATCATTTTATCCTGAGACCACTTAACCTGAGGTTCAACAGTTTGATTCATTTTGTACCACCAATTTCAAGTCTTTTCTTAATGAATTCGATTTGTTCATTAGATAAAATCTTCATCACTTGAGATGCCTTTTCATTACTATATCCATAGTAAGATTTTACACATTCCAAATCTGATATTTTATCTTTTCGAATCCAAGGAGAGAATCTCTTCCTTTTCCTCACACTATTTAGATAAAATTTATATTGCATATCCCTATCTAAGTGATGAAATCTATTCATTTCATTTGCATAAAGAATGGTGTCAAGATGTCCGCTGAGGCAACGGTTAATAACATAAGGAGAGTAATCCTTAATAGAATCGGGATCATTTTCAACCAAATCCTCCTTATTAAAATTAATAGAATTCAACCAGTCTTTTAATTCCATATCACCAAGCCCAAGATACTCCAGAATAACGTACTCCTTTGGTTGCTTCAGTTACACCATGAGGAAATAAAAACAAAGAAGGGAACATAATAATATCACCTTTACCTAATTTTACCACATAATCTTTCCAAAAGAAAAGATCAGCACCCTCATAATCATTATTAAAATTTATTATTATACTGAGAACTGGTATTCCTTTACTTTTTCCATCAAAAAGTGAATGAATATGATCATGATGTTGTCTCATTATCTGCCCAGAACTATACCTATTAAAACGTACAGGAGCAGCTGTAGAATATATGACATCTGTTCTCAGTGCTTCTTTATACTTATAAAGAGAAGAATATCTCCCCAATGCCTTAAATATCGCTGGATTTAATAACTTTTGCAATTCGTCTGTTATGGATTGGACATCCAATTCCTGTGTTTCTTCGGAATACCTTGAGTCCTCGTGGAGATTATACCACTGATGGGGACTCCATTCTCCTTTTTCAATCTCTTTAACAACCCTATTACAAATATAAGAAGGAATAATACCCCTCTCTACATGAATAAGATCCTTTAATTCAGTAGTAGGATTATTCACCAGTCCGGATAATATGAAATATTTGCAATATATTGATAGATTAAGCTCCACCCAAACTCAAAAGTTTCCCCATTCTCATCTTGAAGATAAAAAGGAATATTGGGATGCATTCTTTTAGCACGATAATATTGACCAACAACCGCACAGTCGTCGTCAATCCAGCGTTCTTTTTCTAATTCTTCTTCACTCATTGTACTATCCAAGGATCAATTATTTCACCCAATTCATCTACATCTCTAAGAAGATTACTATACTTCTCATCTGATAAAGCAAACTCCTGTTCTTTCTTAGTAGTATAGTGACACACTACAGGATTAAAGAATTCTTGATGCTTTAGTTCTACCCATCCCTGTGTTACATCTTGAGCACCAAAGAGTCCACCATAAGCTCCTATTCTACTCAGAATTATCCAGAAAGCATATTCATCTACTGTCCTAGGATTAGGAACTGGATAAGGTATGTTACCATCTCTCAATTCACACATCAATTCCACCAATTCATCTAATCGATCTATGATGTCTAAATGGAGACCCTTATTGAATAACATCACTCCCATGCAATATTTGTATATGTGTTCCTGTCCTCCTGCTTCCATAATACATGTATCGACATAATCCAGATCTGATCTTATGGTCCTTCCACCCCCAATATTGGGATCATGACGGAATCCAAACTCCTCTCTCCCAAAAACCTCTGCATAATTATAATGATCAAATAGATATTGAACATCATCATAAAATATAGTATCAGAATCTACATATAAAATATTATCATCGCTGCCACCAAAATACTGCAAATTAAACCATCTATAGATGAATAACATCCCATGATCTGGTTGTGGTTCAAAAGGTCTAATCCTTACCTTATATTCAGTCCTAAAATAATCGGGTATATAATCAGGATCATCACAAAAAAGATAAACAGGTATTTCATTATTAAACTCCCTCAATGAAGAAATGCTATGCTCAAAACGATCCATCTCATGTTGATTAATAGGAGAATGAGCATTCATCCTATAAGAATAATATACTATATTTTCACTCATCTTCTTCCTCCTCTTCATCTTCTCTTTCATCAAACTCTTGAGTCTCAGAATTCCATTCCCAGTAATCCCCTTCAATACCAGAACCTTCTAAAAACTCACCAAGTTCTTTTGTCTGTGGATCTATTTCATACCAGCAATGTCTCTGCCATTCAATGTTGACATCACACCATGTTAACTCATTAACTTTTACATAGTTCACAAGATATTCCTCCAACCCAATATCTTTAAACTCTCCAAATCCAGGAGTATAAGTGAAGAAATCACCACCCTTATCATCACTTATATCAACATCGGCTGCTGATCGTTTCATAAACCAGTATTGTTTTTTGTCAAGGATTATCCAACCCTCTCCATAAGGAATCTTATTTGCAGTCATCACCGTCCCTCTCTAGATCTATTTCTAATTGTAATATGATTTCCTTCTATTGCAAACTCCAACTTATCTCTATGATCCCACATCAACTCCTCATATAGATTGTCTAACTTCTGCATGTCATCCCAGACATCAGTAGGTGTAGGTTCTCCCCAAAACGGATTGTCTTCCATTAATACCCTCCATAAGGATCGTTTTCAGGAGTATACTCCTCTTGTTTTTGAAAAAACTCACTCAAACTACTTTGACAATCAGGTGGTTCAGGATCCTTATATCCTTTCATCTTCTTCCACTTATTATGTAGTGCACCCATCATCCATGACTGAGCAAGACTATGGGGTCCATTCTCAAGCAAATCTAACTCATACCTGCTAGAGGTATAACCCTTATATTCTTCTCTCCAATTGGAGTCATCATAAGATTTTTCAGTCATGAGGTAAGACCTTCTTTCTTTAATTTATCATACTTATAACACCCATCAAAACTGAATTGAATCTTAGGTTCATTATTGTAATTAAGAAGCAACAATTCCTTTCTTTCTTGCTGATCCCTCATATATTCACCCACAGACCTTAACGTATAAGTATGGGAATACTCCACTGCTTTCCATCCTTTAAATCTATCCTTAACTAATTGATCAGAATTATAACTAACCATCATGTGAATATTAGAATGCTCGTCGCAATCACTAGCAAACTTATCGTGATCAAATCCTTTATGCATGGATCCCTTACGTCCATAGAGGTTATCTTTAATGTCATAAGGAGGATCAAGGTAAACAAAAAGAGTGTCATGAACGTCATTCTCCATCAAGTATTCATAGGAGTATTGATTAATATGCCAATTAGAAATAAGATTAGAATATTCAGGTAATTTTTCTATTCCTCTCATAGAAAAATTATTATTAGATGCTTGAGCAGAAAATGAAGAACTCTCAGTAAGTCCACTGAATGAGCACTTATTAACAATATAAAATGCTGCTGCTCTTTCTATACAATCTAAACTTGTATTATTAATTACTGACTTTGAATTATTAAAAAGTTCTCTTGCAGAATCTGGTTCTGGATGAGTAGACTTATATTGCTTTATTTTATCTGTTAATTCATTCCCGAATGTTTGTAGCTGAACCCAAAAATTTATAAGAGGTTCATAAAGATCATTGACTGTAATTTTAAGATGAGGATACTTCTTTGTTATATAAAGTGCTACACTTCCTCCACCCAAAAATGGTTCCCTGAACTCCACGTAATTACGTAGATCGGGAAAATATTGATCCATTTTAGTGACAGCTCTAGACTTACCACCGGGATATCTTAAAGGAGTTTTAAGAGATTTCATCTATATTTTCTAAATTAGCAAGATAAAGTTTGGCATAACACTTAGCCATTAATTTAGCATCTTCTTCAGTAAGGTCCTCTATCACCCTACATACTTTTTCATATTCAAATGTTCTTTCTAAAGAGTAGAGTTCAATTTTATTCAAATAATCCATCACTCTACCTCTACCTATTCCATAAGGATCCATGAGATATATCTGGGGGAAAGAAATCAGAGTGGTACTCAAAAAGAGGTTCAGGATCAATAGGAACTATCATAGGATGTCTAGGAGTTATATCCTTTTCCAATTCAACTAACACAGTATTAATAATTCTGTCAAAGCTTTTAGACATTCTCCTATAACCAGATCCCACATACATCTGACCAGCAAATACTGATACAGTTGCAGCACCCCAGAAAAGATAATACCATCGAGATTTAACTTGGTGTCTTTGCTTCTTTGTCAATTTAGTCATAGTCTATCCGGATGAGAAGTTTGTTCACTAAGTCTTGCGCCGACAGGACCGTCAGCATAGACCTCTAAACGATGGATGTTAATAGAATCCTTTTCAAATATTGTAACATCAACCTTACCATTTTTGCAAGAAACTTTAACTGTCCCATTACAATGCCAATCTTCCGGATCATTATAGAACTTATATACTGGATAAGGATCACGAGTTTGAGCAGATGCAACTACTCTATAAAAATCTTTAGTCATGAGGTTCATATTCAGAAGGAGCGGTATCTTCCCAAGTAGGAGGTTTTTTCTCCCAAGGTTTTGGTTCATTAATATCCAACCATCTTGGAAGATGTTCTTTTATCCATTTAATGATCTTTTTCATCTTTCCCTATTTTATCATATTCTATAACAATTTTCTTCCACTGACTACCAGTATGATCGCAACACGTCACTACATCAGCTTGAGATCCTAACATAATAGATAACTCTTTAATTCTGTCTACTATATGTTTTTCATTATGAATAGTCATAAAAATTCTCCCGCTAATTCTGCTAATTGAACTATACTAATCAGTTCCAATCCTGCTAATTTCATAGCAGTATTAGCTTCATCATTTGTTTGTCTATCTACTAGAGCCACTACCCGTTCAACGACATAACCAGCATCACGAAGTCGTTTAACTGCAATAATAGCAGATTCTCCCGTTGTAATAACATCCTCTAAAACTGTAATTTTTGTCCCCTCAGGAGGCAACAAACCCTCAATCCATGCTTTAGTGCCATGCCCCTTTGCTTCTTTCCTAACAATCAACCCATTAACCATTCGACTATCTAAAGCAGATACTAAAGAAACACCACTAACCAAAGGATCAGCACCTAAAGTAAGTCCTGCTACTACCTGAGTATCAACTTCTTTTAGCATTAATAAACTAGATAAAGTAAGTCCTCTTCCACTTAAAGTTACAGGCTTACAATTAACATAATGCTTACTTCTTTTTCCAGAAGAAAGAGTAAAATTACCTTCCTTATAAGAATGCTTCTTTAATAATTCTACAAGTTCTTTTTTCATTTTCCTTTTTTAGGTGGATAATATTGAAACCCTGTGGTCTTTTCTTCCAACTCTTTCATTTGAAAGGTAATCATTTTATCCCAAGGTGTATGATGATCCATTAGAACAGCAACCTTATCCCCACTAATCCTCTGAACACACCCTTCATATCCATTATAAATGGAACTTTGATTTTTAACAACAACTGTAGATCCTGGTAATATTGTCATTTAAATTCACACTCCACCATAATTTCGGTTAAACAAGCAAGTAAATTTATTTCTTGATCTGCCACGAAGGCAATTTGGTACTGATACTTAGCAATAATAAGAACAGCAGCAGGGACGGAAGGAGGAACCAAGGAAGTTGAAAGAGAATCGTAAATCCGCCTAAGAAGTACGCTAGGATCATTGTCCAAGTTATTGACACACCATTTACGTACTTCCGGAAAATTCTTCTCCTTGAGGTTTTTAATGAGATCATTTGTCTTTACATCACTAAAAGTGGCCAGTATACCACTATCTATCTTCCCTCCTACAGAGTATCTCTGGCACTCATTTAAAACTCTTCTCCAATCTGGAAAATGTTTGTTGATAAGTTCTGCCAAGACCTTCTTGTCAGCCTGGCACCTCTCTTGGTCCAGGATAAAGTTAAGTCGGGAGAAGAAAGAAGCCGCAACCTCTTGTTTTTCTTTCCCACGTATGCCAAACTCGACCACAGCACACCTGGAATGGAGCGGTTCAATAATTTTATTCTTATAGTTGCAGGTGAATATGAATCTGCAATTGTTTGAGAACTCTTCAATGGACGCCCTAAGGAGTAACTGCACATCTGGAGTGGTGTTGTCTGCTTCATCAATGATGATGACCTTATGCTTGGCGTCGGCAGACAACGAGACTGTAGATGCGAAATTCTTTGCATTATTTCTAACGGTATCAAGGAATCTTCCTTCATCAGACCCGTTGATAACATAATAATCGACCCCTAACTGATTACAAAGCGCCTTTGCAACTGTAGTCTTTCCACATCCTGCAGGTCCAGAAAGAAGAAGATTGGGCACTTCTCCTCTATTTAAGAAATCTAAAAAAGTTTTCTTAATTGGTTCTGGAAGGATACATTCTTCAATTGTTTTGGGTCTATATTTTTCAACCCAAAGAAATTCATCCCTCATAATCTAAATTACGTAACCTCCAATAATAAGGAGCAAATGTCCATGTACTCCAATGGGATCCAGGTTTTACCCCTCTTTCTAAGTTTAGCTCTTGAAGTATTCCCCATCCATCATCGTTTTTAACTAAAACTCTTACCCATTCTTCTCCAGCATTTAATAATTCAACAGCCTCATCTTGAGCTTCTGTCCAATCAGTAAATATCTTATCACCTACTTTGTATTGATCAAGTTGAGTGTTATCCATTATTCAAAAGTCGAATCTGGTTCTAAAGCAATATAATAAGTTAACTCATAATTTTGAGCAGTAAATCTTGACAAAAGTTTAGAAGAAATTACCACATCATATGATCCGGGAACAATCTTCAAATTCTCTTCCTTAAAGTTAAAAACAAACTGTTTATCTGTCTCACCAACTACAATAGAAAAATCATTAGAAGTATCATTCTTCTTATCACGTGCTACTAATTTTACCACTCCACCTTCACCAATAGCAGAAATATCAGGTAATTGATATATAGATGCTGCTTTCTTCAACTTCTCTAATTGTTGACTAGTAAGAGAAAAAGATACATCCTCTGAAGGCAAAGTAATTTCTTTTTCTGGAGGAGAGACGATCACTGAAGGATCAGCAAAGAAGTACTTAGATCGCATCTTTCCTTCCTTAATCACCACATGCTCATCCTTCGCAAAATCCAACTCAGGACTCTGATGCAAAGAAAGACCATTCAAAAATTGATTAAGATCATAGATACCGAAATCTTTTGGTAATTCCTCATCAATCGTTGCCTCTGCAAGGATATTCTTCATTACACTAATAGTACGAAGTTTTCTTCCTTGCTTAAAGAGAATTGATTGATTAATAGAAGAGAAATTTTTAAGAAGAAGAATAGTTTTATCAGAAAGTTTCATAACCACGGGTCGTAATTTCATCGTTTGTGTTGCCACTGAAGTAGTATAAGAGCAAGCAATAGTGCATTGCCTTTAGTATATCACGTTTTGCCTGCCCTTTCTTATCATACCTACTCAAATACTTAAGTGCATTAGAACGACAGAAAGATTCAGCATCACCTACCGAATGAATAAGATCCAGTGTCTGCACATCTGAATTATCATTTGTATAGTGTCCCTGGTAGGTAGAAGAGACATAATCTTTAAGATCTTTAATACCTTTATCTTCTTGGTATTTCTGATTGGATGGTCCTTTTAGGTTTGGTTGAGGTTTAGTACTTAAATTAAGAGTATCTACACCAGCACCTAAAGTAGGATAAGGATCTCCATTAGTAGGATAAGGATCATATCCATCAGCATAATACTTATTATCACGCCATGCAGTACCCCCCAAAGAAATATGATCCTCACCCATTCCACCAGGCAAAACACCTAAATTCAAAGTATCTTGACTAGAACCAGCAGAAAATGGATTTCCAACCAAACTAAATCCATCATCTTTCCACCAGGATTGATCAGATTCTGGTCCCCCAGTAAGAGGGTGCAAATCTGATCCAGAAAATCCTTCAAATGCAACAGTATCTGCTGCATGGATTCCATCACTGCTAAAAGAAATAGTATCCTCTCCAGATCCCCCCAAAACTGTTACTTCATCTTTACTCATAATAGGATAATCCTCATCGAGTGTTCCATTAATAATTGAATCAACTAACCACCAAGCCATAATTTACCTCAATCATAACATATCTTGGGTATGTTGTCCAGGTTCTTCATCCACAGAATGAAGTTGAACTGTAGCATCTACCTTATCATACAACTCAAGAAATGCTTGCTTAGTCTCATCATCAAACCTATTGATGCACACACGAATAGATTTCATCTTATCCCCAAAAATACTATAAGCATGGACGATATGAACTAAACGACGAGTACTAATAATCTCATCAATTCCCCCATCATAAAATGTTTTTCTAATAATGTCACCCCAATCTACGAGTCTCTTACAAAAATCTGTATCAGTTACTCCAAGAGTATCAGCAACTTTTCCTAAAATTTTTATTTCTATAGCAGGTGCGGGATAATCTTGTTCAAAAGTTACTGGGAATCTCTCAAGGAATGCTTCATTTAATACATTAGTACCAATGAACCTACCATCCTCAGATCCTTTTCCTTTAGTATTTGCAGTAGCTACTATATTAAATCCAGCCGCAGGCTGAACAAACTTACCAATCTTCTTGAGAAAAAGTCCTTTACCTTCAAGAATAGATTGTAAGCATAAAATCTTATTAGAGGCGAGATCTACTTCATCTAAAAGGAGGATAGCTCCCCTTTCCAATGCCTCGACAACTGGACCGTTATGCCATACAGTGTTGCCATCAACAAGACGGAACCCACCAATAAGGTCATCTTCGTCGGTTTCAATTGTTATGTTTACCCTAATCAACTCTTTATTTAGTTGAGCACAACATTGTTCCACTGAAAAGGTTTTTCCATTTCCAGAAAGACCTGTAATGAATATAGGATAAAACAACTTAGCTTTAAGGATGGATTTAATGTCATTAAAATTACCAAACTGAACAAAGGTATTATTTTTTTCTGGAATAAGATTTTGTTCTAAATGAGGAATAACTGAAGGGGAATTAAAAGATTTCTCAATATTCTCAACTACTTTACTAGTCACTTCCAAATTCCACTTACCCCTCCCTACTTTAAACTGCTCCAATCTTTTAGTTACTGTTTGATAAGAGATATCATTAGC
>VTLG01015339.1_pt1 | contig 12607 bp, 17 predicted proteins | sample 4694571 | NCBI WGS metagenome assembly VTLG01 (sample SAMN12604809, study PRJNA352737) | marine metagenome | biome: ENVO:00000447; feature: ENVO:00000209|ENVO:00000569|ENVO:01000036; material: ENVO:00002151; isolation source: viral sequences binned using virsorter ... | reverse complement strand
CGGGAATCTGCCGATGTGGTTGTCGGAGTTTCATCCGTCAGCGGTAGGCTGCTGGCTGAAGACTACAGGTGGAGCTCCGTCACTGCTCGGTATCTGTAATTGGGAGCCGTGGTTGTACTGGTGCGGCGACAAAGGTGCGCTGGGTGGGAGCGATGTCATCAAGTCGAGGGTGGGCACACCCTATGAGCGCGGCAGTAATGCAGCTGCGTCGAGTGCTCATCCGACTGCGAAGCCGGTCGATTTGATGCAGGGGCTGGTGAAGAAGCTGCGTTGTGAGGCGGTGCTGGACCCGTTCGCTGGGAGTGGATCGACTCTGTTGGCTGCTAAGAATTTGGGGAAGAAGGCAATCGGCATCGAGATTGAAGAGAAGTATTGCGAGCTCGCAGCTCAACGCTGTGCTCAGTGTTCACTCGACCTGGAAGGCTAATGGCAGACGTTAACTATGTGATGCGGGTGCTGGCTGGGCTATCGATGCTGCCACTCGAAGAGTGTACCGATCATGCAGCTGAGTGGAGGCGCGACCTGGCGCGAGCCATCGAGGAGTTAGATTCGACTCCGAGGTTGCCGGCTGATGATCCGCTGCGCTTTGATGGGAATGGAGAGTTGTTGAGTGATGAAGATCTGAGTGCCAAGCTCGAAGACATCATCCAGAGCTGGCCGTCATGGGAACAGGAGAAAAAACGCTATGGCAGGAGCAAAACTTACCCGGTCTATAGGCCGCAAACTTTCAAAGTACGGCGAGGATGAGGTCTTTGCGCTGTACCTGAAGTACGGCTCAGTACGCAAGTTGTTGAAGTCGATGCCGAAGGAAGTAGGTACGATGTCGCACGGCGTGTTTTATGAATGGCTGAAGGAAACGACTGAGAGGTGGTCGAAGTGGCAGTCGGTCCAGGAGATACGGGCGAACCAGTGGGCTGAAGAAGCTCTCGAGATTGTAGACTCAGCTGATGAGGACAATGTCCAGGTCGCCAGGCTTAGAGCTGATATGCGGAAGTGGCTGGCTGAGAAGTTCAACAGGAATCAATTCGGCAAGCCTGAGCTCGTAGCTGCGATTGGCATCCAGATCGGTGACGAGTTCCTGAGCTCGCTGAAAGAGGTCGAGGTGATGGCTAAGGAACGAGCCGAGAAGGCCAAGCTGGATGAGGTGAAGGTGGAAGCGGAAGAAGCTGAATACGAGTTGGTCGAGGACGAGTGAGTGCGGCCCGATGCCTGGCGTTGGCTGTGGTGCTCAGAGCCCTAAGAGATATGCAAAATCATGGAGCCAAGATAACTACCGCTCCGACTGCGAAAGAACATCTCGATGCGATTGTCTGGCTCGGCTCGTCCAGGGCAGCTGTGTGGTTCGAGGCGGCAGAGATTGACCAGCTCAATGTGCTGCGGGATAATGATTGGGTGACGTACACAGAGGCTGTGCTGAAGGACCAAGAGCTCAAGCTAGAGGTACGAGAGATGCTAGAGGATGTGGTGAAGGTGTTCGGGTATCTAAAGGCTAGAGATGATAAGGGTTTGTAGAGCCAACTCCCACCCGCCAACCCCGAACAATCGCGTGTGCCCGTGAACGGGCCTGTAAGTCGTTGTGCCGCAACGGTTTGTGGAACTGTACGACCAAACCAGTTCAGAACCGGTTCGGGCAAACTGGCTCAGTTTGGTTGGTGCCAGGTGCTCGAGGAGCTCATTCAGGCTCATGCATTAATATCCATGAATCATTGCCCAAATGGGTTCTAGGTTAACATAATACTTATTATAAGGCATCATAGAATCGCGTAAGTCGTTGTGTTGCAACACTATCACTTTTGGAGAGGTGATTATGCATAATATGTCATCGATTCAGCTCGGGATTTCATGCATAAAAAACCGGAGGCGAGCTCGATTTTTAGGCAAACCTAAGAAAAAAAAGACCCCCCAGTAAAGGCCACGACCCCGGGATATTGATTTGCTCGACACACACTATTTCCCAAAAAAATTCGGAGAAAAAAAATGACAACAAACGGATCGGAAGTTTTAGATGTAGCTGAGAAGTTGCGGGGGCGGGTAAAGTTTTATCATGTCGGTGACCCTCACCGGAATTTGTTAGTAAAGGCTGTAGCTGCTATCGAGAATTTATGGAATTCTCAGCCTACCGAGGTTCCGTTATCTCCTGAAACGGTTCAGGAATGGCTCCAGGACCAGGGCGTAAAGCTGACCAAAGCACAGCTCACAAAGTTGGGTTTAGACGGGTAGAGGTGTAGACACCTTTCAAGACACCCATCAAGACACCCATCAAGACACCTCGCATCGAGCGTTAAGCCTGTATTGGTGCGGTTATTTACATTCACAATCGATAGGTCTAGACACCCTTCTAGACACCTATCTAGACGGAGGTCAAGACAATAGTAACTAAGTAATCTTAAAGAACTAAATAAAAGAGGGAGAGTTGCATGGAGGAAGAGGATGGATGATCCACTGGGCGACATAACAGTAAGGCTCACGGTCGAAGACTACTTACGGGTTGGAGTGTTTGTGGGGCAGATTACTACACAGAAGCCCAACGAACGCCGCACGGAATTATCGCCAGATGATCGGCTGGCCTTTGAGATCGCTGGCAAGCTGGGGGAGGTGGTGTTCTCGCGCCACTTCGGGTGGCCTGTCGATTGGGTTGTGCGACCGGGCGGCGACGATTGGGATTTCGAGTTGGCAAACGGGCATACGGTGGACGTTAAGTCCGTACCCGTAGAGCAGAACATGGACTACGACTTTGGTGTCCCGATAGGCGAAGGTGAATCGCCAGCGACTTATTATGTGCAGGTGCTAATCTCCCCCAACCGCCAATACGGCGTCATCACGGGTGGCATCTCTCGTAAGCGGTTCCACGATATCGCTAGGAGAGAAGGTGACTGGAAGCACCGTGGTTCCGTGGAGCCCAATGTGGTGAATCGCTCCCAGTTGAGTCAGTGTTGGCCCGAGTGTTTCTACTCTTGAGGGGATAGGTATGGAAAACTTCGACAACATCCCATCCAAGGGCTTGAAGGTATTCGGGGCTGGCATAGCGTTAGGTCTGATGGTCGGTACTGTGCTCCAGCGGCTTACTCGAGAGAGCTCAGGCGTCTGGGACGAGGATAAGTTTGAGAGACAGAAGATCCGACACTTCAACAAACTCGAATCTCATGGCCGCGACCGCTATCGCACGGAGCTCATCCTGAACAAAACCGTTCACTGAAATTTGACGAGCTGGTAGTCTTTGTCGCATAGTTAGATAACGGGGAGCCCAGCATGAAGCTGACAACGAACAAACGTAATCGTATGCGTTCGAGCTCGTTCGCGTTGCCTGAGAAACGAGCGTATCCGATCAACGACAAGTCTCACGCCAGGAACGCACTGTCTCGACTGCATAACGCTACACCAGCCGAACAGAAGACGATCAAAAAAGCTATCGATAAACGCTATCCGGGACTGCGTAAGAAATGACTTCTGTCCTGGCATTCGTCCTTGGGTTGTTCACCGGCACTACGTTGGGTTTACTGGTCATGGCACTCTTGGTCGGAGCACATGACTGTGCCGAGATGAACTCTAAGCGATAATGAGCTGGTAATGCCGTATCGTATCAAGGACACCTCAGTCCAGGTCGAGCGGAAGAATGGATGGGAAACTGTAAAGGTCCATAAAAACCGGAGTGCTGCACTCGCCCATTTGAGAGCTCTACGCACAAATGTGCGCCACCAGCGTCCAAAGAAGAGGAAATAATGCATCGAGGTCAGCCACACTTCGACCCTACGCAGGAGCTGCCGAACGACAACTGGCAGGGCATCCCCTATAAGCTCCCGACAGAGGAGGAACAGTTACAGCCGGGACCGTATCAAGAGGGTTATGTCTTCCCTGACCGACAGCCAGGATTACTCGAATCACTTCCCGATACCGATGCTCCGTTTCGAGCCCGAGAAGAAGAGCCAGATGAGGACAGCCTTTGGCGTAAGCTCAGGAGATTGGTCGAGCCGCAAGGATTGGGTGAAACAGGAGCTCTCATAGGAGCTGGTTTTGTACCTGGTTTGGATATCGGTATCGACTCAATTGATCTGATAGCTGCTATCGAGGACAAAGACCTACCTAGAGCTCTGTGGGCTACTGCCGGCCTGGCGATTCCTGTCGCTTCCGGTTCGTCCCTGAAACAGCTCGTCGGATCGATAGAGTTCTTTAAGCGTAAAGCTAAGAACATCGAAGGCACTCGAGCTCCGCACCCAGATCAGCCGAATCCACAAGCTGGTGTATCCGGCAAGGTGCAGCCAACTGAGCTGAGTGAAAGGTTCGCTGAGAGCAAGGAAGCACAGAGGATTATCGACGAGCAAGTAGCGTCTGGCATCGAGACAGGTGGTCACAAGTGGTACGAAACCGGCGGTATGCTGGAGACAATGCCAGAAGGATCGCCTGGTATGACGTTCGATGAATTTCATCTCATGGGCGCGGCCCTATCGCCACAATCGGATGTTGCAAGCGAGGCTTTTATAACCTCAATCGTGAATTTTGCGAGACAAAACAACATACCCCTAGAAGAAGCTCGTCGGATTTATAGGGACGTATATCCACCTGAGCTTTTCGCTAATCCGAGATGGAATCTTGAAACCCAACCCAGGGCTTCGGAGTTCGCTGACCGGGGCTGGCTATTCCCACTGAAGGGAGGACAGCCACATTTTGGCACAGGGGGGCTTAAAACCCCCGCCTATTTCAGCGGAAGGGCGGGACAAGGATCACTTGATCCAAGGTTGACGGGAGGGATGGCACCGATAGATACGCATGAAGTCCAAGATATCCACTATATCATCAACCAGGTTCCAGAGCTCAGGGATGCAGCAATTCGTGCGAATTATGCTGGAAAGGTTCCTAGTGGGTTCGATCCGACACGCTATAGCCCGGATGATTTTTATGTGAATCCTAGTGGTGGCGGTGTGGATAATTTGTTCAAAAACGCGCCGAGTACGCAAAACCTCTCAGTACCCTACCGGAGAGCTGCAGAACGATTCAATCTACCTACGGTACAATCTGCTCAAGGAGCTAGGTGGGAAGGTGGCAGAAACCTCGGTATCTCTATCCCCCAGACGCCACAATCTACGTTACAAGGATTGATTGAGCGGTCGGTCAGAGAAGCGAATTGGCTCTCTAATCAAGGATACGGTAATATCGCAGACTTTGGCGTAACTGGCGGCTATGACGATACCGCTAAAGGGCTACTGCAATACTGGCAAGACATGAGAGAGGGGAGGCGGTTTCTCCCTGTCTCAAAGAAAGCCGCGCCCTGGATGCGCTGACGCTCGATGTCGCACAATCCATTAGCAGGATCATTGAGAATGAATGAGCTATACTGACCAGCTGATCTTGATGCGGGAAGATCCCGTATTGTTTGTGGAAGGCATCCTGAAAGCCGAGCCAGATCCCTGGCAAGCCGATGTGATGACGGCGGTAGCTGCTGGAGCTCGCGGTGTCAGCATCCGTTCAGGTCACGGTGTAGGTAAGACGAGTTGCCTGTCCTGGCTGGCTCTTTGGTGGATTTCCACACATTACCATGCGAAGGTGGTGATGACCGCACCAACCTCGGCCCAGCTGCAGGATGCGTTGCTGCCCGAAACAAAAGCATGGCTCAAACAAGCACCAGCCGGCTATCGAGATCTGTTCAACGTCAAAGCGGATCGCATCGAGCTTATCTCAGACCCTGAAAGAAACTTCATATCTGCGAAGACTTCGAGAGCTGAACAGCCAGATGCCCTACAGGGCGTTCACGCTGATAGTGTCTTATTGATATGCGATGAAGCCAGCGGAGTACCAGAACAAGTCTATGAAGCTGCCGGTGGATCTATGTCGGCTCATCGAGCGTCTATGGTTCTGGCGGGTAACCCGGTTAGGAGCTCAGGCTACTTCTACGACACATTCCACAAACTGAGTGAGCGTTGGAAGACGTTCCATGTATCCTGTGAAGATACTTCACGGGTGTCTGAAGACTATATCGAGGAGTGCCGGGTACGTTACGGTGAAGAAAGCAACGTCTATCGAGTGCGGGTGCTAGGCGAGTTTCCCCGAGGTGATGATGATACGGTAATCGCCCAGGAGCTCATCACCGAAGCGATCAGCCGGGACGTTGAGCCTACACAGTTCGGTCCTACGGTATGGGGCGTGGATGTTGCCAGATTCGGGTCCGATGCGTCAGCACTCTGTAAGCGAAAAGGGAATGCGATCACTGAGCCGATCCGGCTGTGGCGTAACCTGGACACCATGCAGCTGACCGGGGCCGTGAAAGCTGAATATGATTCGACTGATGAGAAACCGATGGAAATCTTTGTCGATTCCATCGGGTTAGGTGCCGGGGTGGTTGATCGGCTGCGTGAGCTGGGGCTACCGGCCTATGGGATTAATGTCGCTGAGAGTCCTGCGCTGGGCACCCAATACATGAACCTTCGCTCTGAGCTCTGGTATAAGGCGAAGGCTTGGCTGGAAGGTCGAGATGTACGACTTCCTCGAGATCCAACCTTGAAGGCCGAGCTCGCTACTGTGCGATATAGTTATACGTCGAGTGGACGAGTGAAGATCGAATCGAAGGGCGAGCTCAAGAAGCGGGGCGTGGCATCACCAGACTCAGCTGACGCATTCGTATTGACCTTTGCCAGTGACGCAGGAACCGCGATTGGCGGTCGGAGCTCGAGACACACAGGCAAGCTCAAGCGGAATTTGGCAGGAGTAATTTAGGGGGCTTATGCCGGTGGGATGTGGGATCTCACGGCTTGGCTTAAACGACCACAGGGAACCATCTTCCACTCTGCCCCGGAAGCCAGGTGCCCCTGAATGCTTCTGTTTTTGACAGAAATTGATTTAGAAGGGTATGTTATCAGTGGGGCAGGGGATTGGAGCACAGTCCTTGGCATACATAGACGAAGCCGAAACTGAGGCTGGTATAGGGATGACCGAAGAGGAGCTACAGAGCTCCGTTCGTTCGGCTATCCAAGACGCCATCGATTTTACCGATGACGAGATCAGCCCGATCCGCGCCGAATCCACTAAATACTACCGTGGCGAACCGTTCGGTAATGAGGTTCCTGGCCGCTCTCAGGTTGTGTCTCGGGATGTAAGGGACGCCGTTATGGCGGTCTTGCCCTCGATGATGCGTGTCTTTTTCGGATCTTCCAAGGCGGTCGAGTTCATTCCCCGGAACCCAAACGATGTGGCTATGGCAGAACAGGCCACAGATTATACGAATTACATCCTCCAGGCCGACAATGACGGCCTCGAAATTTTCTATAGCGTCTTCAAGGACGCCTTGATGAACCGTGGTGGTTTCGTCAAATGGTGGTGGGATGACTCAACAAGTATACATACACATACATTTGAAGGGCTGGACGAGGGATCACTAGGCTTGATACTCCAGGAAGAAGGGGTTGAAGCTGTGTCGGTGGTCGGCAAGCCAGCACCCGGTATCAGTGAAGAGCAAATGATGCAGCTCGAAGCTCAAGGTCAGCCGATTCCACAGATGTATGATGTTGAAATTAAGAGGAGCAAGAAACGGAACCGGGTTAAAATCGAAACGATGCCGCCAGAAGAGTTTTTCGTAGATGCGGCAGCTACTTCGCTGGACGATTGCCAGATTTGTGGACACCGGACAATGGCTACGGTGAGCTCGCTCGTCGCGTTGGGCTACGACCAAGAGATGCTCGAAGAGCATCTGACAGATGAAGTCGGATTTATCGATAGTGAAGAATATATCGCTAGGACTTCGTATCCAGACACTCGGAGCCCATTGTCGGCCTACGAACGTAGGCGCGTTCTGTACGTCGAAGCATGGACCTATATCGATTATGACGGGGACGGTATAGCCGAGCTCCGTAGAATCTGCACGATAGGCGATAACTATGAAGTGGTGAACAATGAATCGGCTACAAGTATTCCGTTCGCCGTGTTCAACGCAGACCCAGAGCCCCATGTGTTCTATGGCAGCGACTTGGCTGATCTGACCAAGGACATCCAGAGAATTAAGTCAGCTACGATTCGCGGTATGCTCGACAGTTTGGCGTTTAGCCTTTATCCACGCATGGGCGTGGTTGACGGGATGGTGGATCTAGACGATGTGATGAACGATGAGCCTGGCGCGATTATTCGACAGCGACAGCCTGGGATGGTTACTCCGTACACTGTGCCGTTCCTGGGTAAGGACGCTTTTCCGATGGTCGCCTACCTGGATCAGATGAAAGAATCACGCACCGGCCAGACGGCTGCATCACAAGGGCTTGACCCGGATGTGCTGCAATCGACTACCCGGGCAGCTGTCCAGGCGACAGTGAAAGGGGCCGAACAGCACCTCGAGCTCATGGCTCGACTGTTCGCGAACGGCTTCAAGCGTATGATGAAGGGAATCCTGGAATTGGTGATCACGCACCAGGACCGCGAGCGCGTTGTCCGGTTACGCGACACCTGGGTGCCTGTCGATCCCCGAGTGTGGGACGCGACGATGGACTGCGAAGCATCCGTAGGGTTAGGTAGTGGGCTGACAGACGAGAAACTTGCAGTGCTCGCTAATGTTGCAGGACAGCAAAAAGAGATTTTGGAGAAGCTCGGACCCAACAACCCGCTGGTCGGGTTGGGCCAGTTCAGGAATACACTAGCAAAGATGCTCGAGGTGGCAGGATTCAAGGACGCTAATCAGTTCTTCAAACCGATACCGCTCGACTACGAGCCGCCACCTCCACAGCAGCCACCTGAGCCGTCGATGGAAGACAAGATGCTTGAGGTGCAGATGGCTGACATCCAGAGCCGAGCTCAGATCGAAATGCAGAAGTTGCAGCTGGCCGCGATGAAGCAGCAGCAGCTGGACGAACGTGAATCGGCTAGGATCGCTGGGGACTTGGCGATCAGAGAGTTTCAAGCTGAAGAGAAATTCCAGAATGATGTTGATCTCGAGATTGTTAAGGCTAACCTGAAGGAAGGCTTATGAGCCTGACACCAGAGATGAAGGCTAGGCGAGCTCGGGAGATTCTGGAGGATGATGTCTTCCTGGAAGCGGTCGAGAACGCTAAAGCGAGCGTGATCGCTCAATGGTCTTTGACTGAATTGAATGAGACTACAACACGGGAAAGTTTATACCATCAATGCCGTGGCCTTGACGAAGTTTTGAGGCATTTGCGAACATTGATAAGCGATTGGGCTGTAGATCAAGAACGCAAGAAAAAGATAAGGACATAACGATATGAGTGAACTGGTGGCGACAGAAGTACCTGAACGCACCGGCCCACGCTCTATGGGTGAGATCCAAGACGAGCTCACCCAAGTGCTCACCGGATCTGATGAGCTACCGCAAGAGGATTCTTCTCAGGAAGAGCTACCCTCGAGCGATTCATTAGAGGCAGAGCAACAGCAGGATGTTGAGTTAGCCGATGACTCAGCGGTGGAAGAGCAAGACGCCGATGAACCGGAAGGCGAGCTATCTGAAAATGATCAGCCGATTTACACCATCAAGGTCGATGGTGAAGAGTCGCAAGTATCATTGAACGAACTCGTTAACGGATACCAGCGAGGCGCGACTTACACACAACGGCAACAGGAGCTCGCAACAGAACGGCAGACGTTGGATGAACGATTCCAGAATTTGCCAGCTCAAGAAGCGGCTCTGAGCCAGACGTTCGAGCAGTACCAGGGGGTACTGCAGCAACTTCGAGCCCAGATGGAAGCAGCTAATCAACCGGCTAACCTGGATTGGAATGCTCTAGAAAGAGAAGACCCTGTCCAGTGGCTGAAGCTCAAAGAATTAGAGCGGCAGAAGGCCGGCGAGATTCAGGCTGTGATCGCGGAACAGCAAAGGGTACACGCTATTCAGGAGCAAGAACGCCAACAGAAGCTCCAAGAGTATCTAGTTGTTCAGCGTGGACAGGTGCTCGAAAAAATTCCTGAGTGGTCGGATGGTGACGTTCAAGCCGAAGATCAGCGAAGGTTGATGGAGTACGGACAGACTGAGGGCTACTCCCAGGAGGAGCTCAGTAAGCTGTACGATTCTCGAGCGGTAGTAATACTGCGAAAGGCTATGCTCTACGATCAGCTGACTAACGGTGAGAAAATCACTGCGGCCAAATCGAAAATCGGTAGTGTCCAAGGTGGGAGTCGAGAGACTACGCGCCGGACACGCACCCGCAAGCAGAAGGCACAACGGCAGAAGCTCAGAGCGACCGGCAAGGTCGATGACGCTGCTCCGTTGCTTGCTGAGATGCTCGCGGAGTAACTATGGAGATGCTGAATTATGGCAGTTGTAACCAATACCTTTCTCACCTATGACGCTAAGGGCATAAGAGAAGATCTCAGCGATCTGATCGCGGATATTTCTCCGACACAGACGCCTTTCCAGAGCAACATAGGCACACGGGAGGCCGAGAATAGCTACTTCGAGTGGCAGACTGACAGCCTTAGTGCTGCTTCAGCTACACCCGTCGTAGAGGGCCAGGATCTGAGCTCATTTACGGCAGTTACGCCAACTGTGAGACTTGGAAACTACGCTCAAATCAATATGCGCGATTTTATTATATCGGGCACAGAACAGGTAGTACGGAAAGCTGGCCGTCAGTCCGAGGTGGGCTACCAGGCTGCTAAGGCAGCTAAAGAACTCAAGCGCGACATCGAGACAGCTTGCCTACTCAACGGAGTGGGTGCCAATGCTGGTGCGACCGCAACTGCTCGAGTAACTGCTGGGTTCCCAGGTTGGCTTAAAACCAACGTAGATGACAATGCTTCAACGAAGCCTAGCTACACAGGCTCGACTCCTACAGGTGCATCACAGGTCTGGAAGTCGTTCGGGACGCCGGTCGCATTTACAGAAACCATGCTCAAAACTGTAATGCAGTCGTGTTTTGAGTCGGGTGGCGAGCCTCGAATGCTAATGGTTTCCCCATACAACAAAACTGTTGTAAGCACCTTTAGTGGCATAGCGTCTAGCCGCTACAACGTGGATGGTGCAGAGCCGAGTGTGATCATCGGTGCTGCTGACATTTATGTTTCGGATTTTGGCAATTTAAGCGTAGTACCCAACCGCTTCTTCACTACGGTGGAGGATGAGGGTGCTGGGACGGCACATAACGATTGGGCCTTCCTCATCGATACTGACGAGGTGTCGATTGCCACGCTCAGACCATATCGCATCGAGGCGTTAGCCAAGTCTGGTGACGCTGATAAGCGTATGGCACTGTCAGAGTGGGGGCTTCAGGTCAACAACGAAGCGGCCCACGGTGTTGTTGCTGGCATCAAAGCCGTAGCATAATCCAAAACCCTTGAGGGGGTGGGGGCGTAAGCCCTTGCCCCCTCCAGCGGGAGTATCATGGCGACAAAAAAAGAACCATTGCTGTCGTATGATGAGGTTACCGGTAAAACGGAAATTTATCATTATGACGCTATAGAGAACCGCAGCATCATCGAAACGATGCAAGACATCGAGCCGATTCTGATCCGGAATCGGGCCGACTATAACAGCTTCGATGAAAATGCTCGCTGGGGTAGTCCGACACGGCAGTCCGAAGAGACGTTTCATCACGTTGCTCGCATTCCGGATGTGATCCTCGAGCAAATGCCAGCTGAGATGCGCCAGGGTTTTATATCTGGGAAGGGGCTGCACGGTAAGGCATTACTGCGTTGGCTGAATGATCCAGACAACCGAATGTTCCGGACGCGACCTGGTAGGCTCTGATGGCTAATATCGGAACCTATGCTCAACTGCAAACTGAAATCGCGAACTGGCTGGATCGTACTGATCTGACTTCGCAGATTCCTACGTTTATCGAGCTCGCAGAAGCGTCGTTCAATCGGACCATTCGCGCTCCGGACATGATCACAAAGAATGATAGCTACTCAATCAGTGGTCAGTACAACACGCTACCAAGTGACACTCTCGAGATCATTCGTATCGTTGTAGATGTACAGCCTGTGATCGTACTTGAGTATCTCACGCCACAGGATCTCTCAGAGCTCCGAGGTGAGCTGACCGGGACGGGGAAGCCCTACTATTTCACGTTGGTCGGGGGTTCGAGCAATCAGCTGGAAGTGCTGCGCTCTCCGGACCAGACGTATACGTCTTCGATTATTTATTATACCCGCATACCGGCTTTAACAGACTCGGCTACGACGAATTGGCTACTTACCGCCAATCCGGACATCTATTTGTTCGGAGCTCTAGTAGAAGCGGAGCCATATTTGAAAAATGATGAACGGATGCCGCTGTGGACCAACCGCTTAGACAAAGCTCTGACTACCCTCCGCTTGCAGGGCGAGCGTGAACTCCATAGCGGCTCATCACTTCGTATGCGAGCTCAAGTGCTAGGATAAATTACATGGCTAACCCGACTACAAATCTGAGCATGACAAAGCCCACCGTTGGTGGGTCAACGGATACCTGGGGCACAACGCTCAATGAAGAGGTTGTAGATGTAATCGATGCAGTATTCAGTATTAGTGGCACCGATGTCACTATGTCTGACATTAAGTTCAATAGTGTTGGCCTTCAGGAAACGGGTGCTGGAACCGATACGGTAAAGTTTCAAGCTCCAGCAGCAGTAACCCAGTACACGCTCACTATGCCAGGAGCGGTTGGTGCTTCAGGCCAAATCCTCAGAACCTCGGATGCTTC
>VTLG01011878.1_pt1 | contig 12607 bp, 12 predicted proteins | sample 4694571 | NCBI WGS metagenome assembly VTLG01 (sample SAMN12604809, study PRJNA352737) | marine metagenome | biome: ENVO:00000447; feature: ENVO:00000209|ENVO:00000569|ENVO:01000036; material: ENVO:00002151; isolation source: viral sequences binned using virsorter ... | reverse complement strand
GGATTGACATAGATAATGTTACCACGAACATTCTTCAGGAAATTATCTAATCTACTAAGTGGCATCTGTTTTGCGCAGTAATTCTATTATGAGTTATTTATAGTCAAGAATAATTACTTTTTTGTCACAGCATCACTGTAAGCAATTATATCCTTATCAACAACTGTACGTACTAATTCAAGGACTGTCATAAATTCATCAACAGAGTCACATACTATTTTTCTCTTTCCACCTTCATTTGAATACATGTAAAAAGTACGAGCACAAGTATCTATAACAACTCTTGTTAGATACTCATCATCTTCATTTGCATGAAAATCCTCAGGATTCATAGTAGTGTAGCGTTAATAGTATAGTAGCAGTGAATTTTTGATGCTGAAGCAGACTTGACTATCACTCTTTCAGCCCACTCTATCTTCTCAACAAATAGTTCTTGATAGGTTGATATAGGTGTTAGACTTACAGAAATAGTTTCCAAGTCAACTTTCCCTTTCCATTCAGCAGGTAGTTGGATAATATTGGTGTCTTTCATAGACCCACGATAAGTTACATGATTTTCAGTCATAATTTAAGTTTGAGTGTTTTATTTAGTTAGTGATGTATAACCTCATCACCTTCATACTCTGTTATGAGTTGTTTTACATCTTTTCTCTCAGCAAAGATGTGATAAAAACAATTAATAGGTATGCCAGGTTTAGATTGAAGTTCAATCTTTTCAGCATCCCATCTTTTTACTATTATATCTTGATGTGCACCAATTGGTTGTAATTGTACTGAAATTGTGTCAATATCTACAAGATTTCTCCAATACTCAGGTAAAAGTATTATCTTATCATTTTTCAATCTACCTCTAACATATACAGCATTTTCTGGACCCTCTAAACATGCATGTGCTAATCTATACCCCTCTTTAGTGGGATGCTTAATATCAAATAACTTAGTTGTAGCAACAATAGATCCAGACCAAGTAGCAAATCCAGCACTCATGGTTCCACCAATAGTCCAATTACCACTTATAGCTCCATTACCAGTGATATTAACATAACCTGTTGTATCTGTATCTCCTATTTGAACAGTGTTTCCTGTGATATTCAATGCATTAGGAGTTCCACCATCTCCCTCTAATCTTGTGTTACCTTTAACCCATAGTGATCTAGGTGGATTACTTTTCTCATCAGTATTTTTATCTCTAGCAATCATCAATGTTCCTAATACAGAAGTGAATGCATCAGCAGTTCCCATCTGTACAGGACCTTCAAGATATGCAGATCCCCTTATTTCATTCTTTCCTATTCCAAGCGCAATGGGTCTACCTGTTCCTAGAAACAATCTTTTACCACATTCTACATCTGAAAAGTGCATGTTACCTCCTATTTCTTAAGATCCTTGGCATTTTCTTCAGTGCTAGATGGTCCTGTCTTACTTCCAAGAATAGAAGTAGCACCATCAGCCATATCAACCAATCCACCATAAATGTTCATAATTGCATTGCCAATCACATCTAGTTTGTTTTCAGAGAAGAATCTTGCTGTTTCAGTAGCTCTTATATCTACACTCTTTGATTTTAGTATAAGTTTCTCATTACTGTCAAGTGCTATGTAACCAGTTCTACCATTGTACCCATTGGCAACTAATTCTATATCCTGTGCTTCTATTCTAATCTTTCCTTGTGGTGCTCTCAATATAATGTCACCACTTACAGCATCCATTGTAATACCAGCATCATTATTCTTATTATCATCAGTTACTTTTGCATTATCACCTGCTTTGACTTGGAAAGAACCAGGTGATCTACAGATTGTTCCATGCTTACGAACCTCATTACCAGTAGAATCCATACTTATATAATGTATGAAATCATGACCACTCCTCAACATTACTGCTGATTCATTGTTGTCCTTATGAATGTGACCAAATTGTATCTCACCATCTCTGGTTCCATATCTAACTGTATGGTAATTCTTTCTTTGTGACATTAAGTTACATCCTCCTCATTTATGTAGGGACGTTTTGATGGAGTATTAGGTCTGTCAGTAATAACATCATGTGGTTCAGAAACATGTCTAGCACCAACCATCTTCACACCTGTAGGAGCATGTATGTGGAAAGGACCATAATAAGGTTCACCATTAACATAACCTACAAATTGATTTCTATCAATCTTACCAACACAATCAATAACTGTAATTAGTTTGACCTTATCCTTAGGATCATATTCCTTAACTTCATCTTTAGCAATTCTATCAATACAGAATACTGGTCTTAATTCTGCTTGGAATCCTGTCTCAGACTTAATGTAAACATCAGGCATTTGTGTAAATCCCTCTCCACCAGCAGTAACTTTTACAGATACCAAACTTCCATTCTCATTAAATTTTGGAACAGCAGTAGCACCTACATTTGGTTCAATAATAATTTGATCATTTTCATTATAGTTAATACCTGGTGATACTACTACCACATCACAAAGATATGTGATTGCAGGATAAGCACCATCACCTGAACTAGGATATGGACCTTGACTTCTACTTAATGGTAGTGATGGAGTTGTAAATTTACCTGGTGATTCTACAACATGAGGTTTTCCACCTTTTATTCTTTCATTACCACCAACTCCAGTAGGTAATTGAGTTCCTATGTCAGAATCAATAGTTATATCCACACCAAAAATATCTGATAAATTTACATCATCTTCTGCATCTTGAACAGTTTGATCAAGTATTATCTGTTGCACATCAGAGGGAGTGAGAGATTCAGTCACAACTTCTGTGCCTGGTGGGAGTAGAACTGTATCACCAGCAACCACAGTCACCACATTACCAGGTGATGTTGGTATTTCTAATTCACCATCAGCATGAGTTATAGATGTATCCTCAGGATTTGCCCATACTTCACCATCTCCTCCTGTACTTCCATCTGGAATTCCTAGATATCCAGTGCCAGCTTGTATGACATTTATATTTAAAACTCCTATTTGTATATTTCCATCAGGATCTGTATATTCTCCTATGACTGGTTCAACAACACCACCTTGCCCTTTTCCACATAAGTCTACAACTACAGCATTAACATCATCATCATAGTTAATCCCAAACTCAACAGGATCATAACTTATAATTTCACCTAAGATTCCAACTATTAGATTACCAGCAGCACCTGAGCCTTTACCTCCAAAGAACTTAACTGTTGGAGGACCACAGGCAACAGGTCCAGAGTTACATCCGCCAGCACCAAATAATTGATCAAATGCAATCACTGGAGGACTAAACTCAAGCATTTTAAAATCATTAAATGTATCAGAAAATCCTTTGGCAATCTTAGAAAGATTACTAAGACCTGTATCTGGAGTAACAGTTCCACCATCCCATAAACTTAATTCAGTTACCTCTGGACAATTAGACTTTTCATCACAATCTAAAAGAGAAACAATATCTTCAATAACATTAAGCACTTCTCCTCCACCAGCACCACCACCTAATCCACCTAGACTTTCAAAAGGACTTGGAAAATTAAGAAGACCATCTAATCCACCAAGAATACCATTCACAGTATTTTGGACTGAATTAGCCACTTGACCTATCATAGCACCAACCATGTTATCAGCCATACAAGGTGGTGCATTCACAGCTTTCTTCACCATGTCTGCTAATAATCCACCAACTACTGTCTCCAATCCATCCATGATATTACGAAATGCACAAGACAATTCATCATTAACCTTTTCAACTTCTTCTTTTAATTTTTGTCTTTCATTTGGAAATACTTCATCATATTTTTTCTTAGCTTCAGTATTAATCTTTTCAATAGTGCTCTTTTCAACTTGAGCTACAGACCATTTCATTTCTGCAGAAATTAATTTACTGAACTTTTTAGTTACCTCCTCTATCTTTTTATCAATTTCAGTTGTATCTATTGTAAGTGTTTTTAATTTATCTTTTTTTGCTTTTTTTAATTCTTTAGTTTGTTTTAAAAGATTTTTCTGAAAAGTGCTTATCTTTGCTGTTGGTATGGGTCTACAGTCAGATCTAATTGATAATGCTTCCTGTTTTTGTCCATCTTTCTTTTGTTCCTCTGATGCTAAATCTGATCTAGTAGTGCTACTGGTAGAACTCTCCAATGCTGAATCAAAATCTGTTCCATCTTTTTGAGCTTGTTCTAATCTCTCCTCAGGATTTTCATTATCTTTGATTCCTGTGGTAGCAATTTTATCTTTAGGTGTGTATCCACTGAATGGTAAGAACTTAGCATCAGGAACATTTTTCATCACTGCCTGATAATCATTGTATCCCATGCAACCCATAATTACAGGTTGTTGTGCATTGTCACCATCTAAAAAGAATCCAAAAACAAAACATCCTTGTGTTAAGTTTGCATTCTGAGATGATCCTCTACCCCCACCACCAGCAGTAACAGGATACATGACTGTTGCCCATGGTAAATCTTCATCTACAAGTTGTGATGGAGCAGCAGTGTGATACCCCATAATTCTAACTTTATATCTCTCACCAAAACCAATTGCCTCTCCCTCAGTTGGTTCATTAGTTGGAGCTGGAAATCCTGGTATATTTGCTTTCCATGTATTCTCATCAGCAATCTGTCCTATCCACCAGATAAATCCATCTCTACCTACAAAATGATTTTTAAAGAATCCTTGATCTAACATTATTTTTTGTCTCCAAATGAATCTCTCACCAAAGAAAGACTAGTGCTTGATGAAGTAGGAGTAATTCTATGGCAAACACTTGCTACCATATATGTTCCTTGAGTTTCAGGATTTACATCCTTTACTTCACTACCTGATAAATCAGGAAAATCACATTTAATTATATCACCAGCTTTAATAGTAAAATCACCAGGTACAGTAATCTCAGTTTTCACTGTAAATAATTGACTATATCTCATTATAGATTGTGATGCAGTATTTTTAAAATCATAATTATCTTTTGTTTTCTCACTACTCCATGTGTTTAATTGTTCTTGTGAATCTATACCACTTGGCATAACACCATTATCTGTAATAAAACTCATAAATCTGGTTGGTGATTGTCTAAACTCATCTGGAATTAATTTACTAACAGGTTCCTCTCCAGCATTTTCAGTTAAAGCTAGATAATCATCTTCTGTAGGAACTTCTTCAACAATAATATCACCCTCTACTTGAGGAACTTCAGCTTTAGGAAAACTACGCACTTCATAATTAAATGCCAATGGATCAAAGAATATTGATCTATTATTATACATACCCATCATTAAATTTTTACCTACATCAATATCACTATTAATATCATATGTTAATACTTTTGCATCATAGCCCTCTGGCAACTGAGTAGAGTTATTAAAAATAAATTTTTTCTTTGGTTTACCTGTAAATGTTTTATCAATAGATTTAAAATGATATCCATCACGTGTTTGGAAAAACAAATATCCAGCTGCTCCTTTTATACCTGTCTTTGCATCTTCTGTTGCAATTTCTGGTATTGATTTAGATGCTAACCAAGTACAAATATAAAAAGGTTTTCTGTCATTACCTATAAAATTATAAGGAACAGCAGTATTATCAATCTCTATATCTGATGTAACCTTTAACACATCTTTTAAAATCTTTTCAACATTATCCCCTATATTTCCCTCATACTTTTTTACCACTCTGGTTTGTTCATTAGCAAAAAATTCCCTAGATGCAAAATCAATAAAGTAAAGATCTTTTGATGTGCCTGGATCTACATCTCTAAGTCTATTCACATATAATCCCTCTTCAAAAGTTAATTGATTACCATAAGCATCTTCAATTGTTATATCAGTTCTCTCTCCACCTCTGATAGGAAGTCCATCAACTGTACTTTGTTGTCCAGTTGCACCACCACTATCATCTGACTGATATCCTGTTTCTACACAAGTAGCAGTAGCAGTCACACTGTTAGATAAAACATTTTCATAATAACGAAAATCAACCACACCTGCTGACAACTCAACAGCATTATCTGTAAAGTTAGATGAGATCTGAAACTTTACTATATTACCTGCTGATTCTGGGGCGTTCTGTGTCATTAGATCTTATAAAGACTTGATTTTACTTGGGTTTTAAAATAACTATTTAACATCTCTTTTTGATTATTATACATTATCATAGCTTGTTGATATTGTCTCGCTCCTGACCTACCTGCACCAAAATCACTTCTTTGAGGAGCTTGTAAAATTACAGTTCCAGCTGCTGACTCTTCATAAGTTGTCTGTGATGAGACATTAGATACAGAAGATGAAGCAGATGAAGTATCTGACTCTGCTAATTGTGCAGTTGTAGTTCCACCACCAGACCCACTATCATCTATAGTTGCATCAGAATTATCTGGAGTTTCCACCACTGCTGTTGTTGCATCTTCATCACCTCCCTCTAATGCTGATGTAGATGTTTCTGAAGTGGGCACTTCTTCTTTTTCTCCTGATGGAAAGAAAGAGTTCTTAAGATGTGGTATTAAAAATGGTGCTCCAAAAGGTGTCAATAATGCAAGATTAGGAACTTTAACTAATCTACCATCTTCCAAGTAACGAGATTCCTCTTTGACACCTAAGAACTTAGCTATCTTTCCACCTACAGTTTGTCTTCCACCACCTTCTGGAATATCAACAGTTGGGAAATTTGTTATAAATCTACTAAATCCATCTTTAAAGAAATTACCAGCTTTAGTAAGCATACTCAAAGCAAAATTCATAACTGCTTTACCTGCTTTACCTGCGCCAGTTAACAACTGACCAAACTTTTTCTTCAAGAAATCCATACCTTTTGTACCACTTTCATCCCCATTAAACATATCATACAAGAAAGAACCAATAAATTCACCAACTATTTCACCAAGCAATAAACCAAATGGTGCTCCAACACCACCTAGAGCTGCTCCTATTGCACCTCCTATCATACCTCCAAATACAGCACCTAGAGTTCTGAACAAAGTTTTTCCTAGAGGATCACCAGATAAGATTGAAGTAACTGCGACAATTATAGGACCAAGAACAGGAACTTTAATACCCTTTGCTGCCTTTCCTAATACCTTAAATAATTTTCCTGATTTAGCGACTGCTTTTGCTGCATCTTTACCAAATAATTTAAGTATCAATCTGCTAGGTGCTTTTGTTAATCCTCTCCTGAGAACATTACCTGTTACTTTATTAAATCCTTTTGTAACTGTTTGTTTAATAAGTTCCTTCTTAGCAGTAAGACCTGCTCTTGCTGTATCACCCACTCTTCTAGCATTATTAACCATCTGACCTATCTGTTTTATACCAGGTAGATTTTTAACTATTTTAAGTAACCTTTGACCTAATGATCCAAAGACTCCACCAATCTTAGATCCCATTGCTGAAATCATTTTTTGAATAGGAGAAAATAGTTTACCAACTCCTTTTCCAATTAATCCAAGACCTGCTCTAGCAAGTTTCATTCCATTTGCAAATGCAAAAATAGTAACTCTCAAAAGTTTAGAAAATCCTTCTAAATTTTCTCCTATGGTTTGAAATATCTTTTTAATTTTATCAGCATTAGATATTAAGAAAACTACTAATGCACCAATTGCCATCTTAACAAAGAAATTAGTTATAGCATCTAGAGGACTTTGTGCTGCTTTTTTAATTCCTTTTCCAATCTTCCCTAGCATGTTATCTTTCTTCTCTAACTTTGCTTCTTTCTTTCTTTTTTTCTCTGCTTCTTTTTGTTGACGCAATAATTTTAGTTCATCCTTTTTCTGTTCAGATTGAGCACCAGTAAGAAATGCTAGTGCATCTGTCATACCAACTATGTTATCAACTTTTGCAGTAAATGCTTTATAATCTATCTTAGCAGAATCAGGTGTTACCTTTGCCACCTTATCTATATCAACCTTCATTAATTTAGATTTAGATATTGATGCAGGTTTCTTTGCTTTAGTTTTTCCACCATATGAACTTTCTCTATCCATTACTTTGCTTATTTTTGCTCGCTTCTCTTCCTTATCACCACCAACAAATTTCTTGGCACCCTCCTTCATCTTCTTCTTATCCAAAGATTTTTTCAACAATTTTACACCAGTGACTAGAAAATTAAGTGCCATCTATCCCACCAAATTGTAAATTGATTGAACAATAATGTTAGAGTCATCACGAACATCAGATGAAGAAAAACGTTTTGCTCCTGATTTAGCAGCAGGTGCATTACCAGAAGTCAATCCACCAGAATTACCAGAGTTTCCACCACCCACAGCAACTAGTCCACCACTTCCACCATTTGGAGTGCCAGGTGGTGTTGTCTTTGAACCTGATTGAGTGGATGACATCTTTGCCAAACTATTATCTGATGTTTCAGATCTTGTAGCACCTCCCATACTAGTCTCAGTTGGTGCACCAAAATCAACTTTTATTGTCTCAGGATTTGCCTTATTCCATGACTTCAAGAAATTCTTTTCTGCCTTAGTGCCTGGTTCTCCACCTAAATCAACACCTATACATCCCAATGTTCCATAAGGATCTATATCACTATGAATCATCATTCCTGATCTCTTTCCCATCCTACCATCACCACTTCCAATATAAGCAGACCAATCACCCAATCCTTTTAATCCTGCACCTAAAGGACCATGCTCATCAAAACTATGAACTTTATATGTCCCATCTGGCATTGGATATCCCTTTCCAGAAACATCATTTCTCATTTGTTGTGAGATGTTTCCTGTGTTTGGTTTACCAGAGATTACATTGTATGTTTTTCCTACCTTTTTGCCATCTGCATTTTTCATTGTCATTTTGCCTGTATTTCCACTTCCCTTAACATCTATAGCACCACCACCCTGTGCATAAGTTGTGCCATCTTTCATGATTGGTTTATTAGTTCCACCACCCTCTGCATTCATTTGCTCTAGATTCTCAAGTCCCTCATTCTGAACAGCACCCTTACTCATTACAAATTCACCTGGCTCTAGCATTGCAGGTACAGTATCTCCTGTTCCTTGACCAGGTACTTCACCACCACCTTGCATATTTGCCTTTGGTTCTATTCTTGAAATCTCTTTTATCTGTATTGGTTCTACTTTTTCTGTAAAATTATCTAAAGGTAACTCAAAAGGCACACCAAATTTCTCAGCTATAAATGCAAATGGTTTAATTAAAAGTCCTAATCCACTTCTCAAACCATCTATTATAAAATTAATAGGACCTAAAACAAATCTGTTTATACCTTTTATTAACATATTAACAAAGTCTATGATTCCATTTGAAAAATCTCTCAAAGGTTTCATAATTATCTCAGGATTCTCAAGGATTTTTAGTAAACCCATAACAGCACTTCCCAAGAGAATATTCTTAAAGAAGTTCATTATCATATCCATCATTCCTGTTACAGGTTTGATCGCTTTATCAATGCTAGACCCTAGCATTCCTTTTCCTTTTGGTTTTTCTAACTTTGCTTCTCTTGCTTTATCACTGGCAGTATCTTCAGATACTCTTAAATCATCTTGTTTTTCTTTCTCTAATTCTATTTGTTTATCAAAGTTACCAAGAATCTTACTAAGATTATCTTCTATCTTAGTCAGACTAGGTTGAAGAACATTAAGAAGAAAGTCCTTTAACTCATCTTTTTTCTCCTTAGGTTCTTTAGGTCCTGTGCCTGGCAACAGACCTCCTGTGACAGGACTTACATAAGTTGGATTTCTTCTGTCTATATCTGCCTTTACTTCTTCAAGTGTCTTTAACTTCTTTGGTCTTCCTCTTCTTCCTGTTCTACCTGCTACTCTTTGCTTTCCTCCACCCAACATAGATTCTATGAGAGCTTCTTTTTCTGTATCTGTCTTCGCACCTTTTTTCCTTCTTGCAGATTTTAACATTCCGCCACTTTTTATTGCCTCTCCAAGACTCTTCTTTTCTTGAGTAAGAGTATCAGGTTTATTAAAAAATTTCTCCTTTAGTTTAGGCATTTTGTTTGCGTTTGAGTTCTTCTTCCTCTAAGTGTTGCTTGAGAAGTGCAACATATACATCTCTTTCCCAAGGCATGAGGTTTTCAATCTCAGTTAATGAATATTTATGGTACTGCATCAAGGCAAAATTCAACTTATAATAATTCTCTAGATCCATATGGATCATGCCTACGCGAAAAAAGACGACAAACCCTCCAACACGACAGTGCTCTTCTTTTTAGTTTTAGGATTAACAATATCAACAGTATGAGATAACTTAGGCATTGTTTCAAAGAAAGATTCTATCTCTTTGAACTGTGCTGAGTTCATCTGTTCTAAGAAATTAACTACCTCTTTCTTTGTGCAGTCTGCAGTAGACCAAACTTCTTCTTCATTATAGATCTTATCAATACAACTTGCTATAAGGTCAAAAGATCTCTCCATATTGTTCTCTTCCTTGAAATCAAAGTTACTCTTAATAAACTGATCCAAAGAAGGATACTTCATCTCCATCATCAAATCATCATCAACTTTAATTTGCTTAGTATGATTTTCATTCTCTGTGACTTTAATCTCATCAATTGCAATAGTAACAGGAACAGAGGTTACATTATCATCAGGAGCAATCAAATTTACTTCTACATCCTCTCCAACAGATTTACCTCTGATGTTTAGGAATAGATATTCAATATCAAATGTAGGTAGATCCTCTACTTTAATTCCTTTTGTAAGGATACAACTTTTAATAACTGTCTTGATAGCAGTTGTAATTTGTTTTGTATCTTCACTTTCTAATGCAAGAACTAAAAGTTTTTCTTCTTTAACAAGAAAAGGTCTATAGTTAAGTAATTGTTTTGATGAAGGTAACTCCAACTCATATGTTGGAGTTGCTATGGTAGGTAATGGCATTTCAACTCAAAATTATCAGTATTATATATATGTGACTTTTAGAAACCAACAAAATCTGCTAAAGAACTAAACAGTCCACTGTTTAAAGATGCATATGGATTCAGTGAAACATTCTTTCTCTCTCTTACATATCTCATGTAGGAGAATGAAACATTAACTCTTAGTACATCACTAGGACCATATGATACTGGTGTTGATGTAACACTTGAAGGAAAAGCACCTACAAAAGTATATAACAATTGTTTTGGAGGATCAAGAAAGGCATCTATTACATCTCCAAAATCATCAGGATATGAAACATCTTTTTCAAACTTAGTCAGATATAATTCAGTTCTGTATTGTTCTGGATATGTCATTCTATAATTAACATGTCTACTTTTGTAAGATGCTCTACTTCCAGTTATACCAACACCTGATATAAAATCTAACCAACCATCTAACATTTCTATTACATTATAATTACGATCCACCATAAAACTCAGATCTAAAGTTCCATCATACATTCTACGATATGCCATTTTTTCAGTTACACCTGCATAGTCATTAGTTGGTTCATGAGTTGCAAATGATGAACCAGGTAAAACAGCAGAGTCACAAAGTAATTCTATATTTTCACCAGCACGATTGTAATCTAAATCCCTACCAATCTCTTTTAACAAAGAAAATAAACCTGTTGGAGGTTGAATTTTGATTTGATAAACAGAAGTTTGGGCAAGATTAGTTATCCTAGACTTTAGTTCTGAGGTTTTATAGGGTCTGGGTCTTATGTTTCCCATCTATAAATAATTTTAATTACTATTACTATGTAGGTGAGATGGCACGTAGTTATAAAAGTATCTTCAGACCAAGAAACCCTAAAAAGTATGTTGGAGACTCATCTAATATAGTTTGTAGGAGTAATTGGGAAAGAACCTTCTGCAATTACTGTGATACAAATGACAATATTGTTACATGGGCATCTGAGGAATTCTCAATTCCTTACATTTCTCCCATAGATAATAGGAGACATAGGTATTATCCTGACTTCTTGATTAAAGTCAAGGAGTCAAATGGTAAATTGAAAAAATATGTCATTGAGATCAAACCTAAAAAACAAACCATTGAACCCAAAAGAAGATCTAGAGTTACTAAAACATATATTACTGAAATGAAAAATTATGCTGTTAATCAGGCAAAGTGGAAGTATGCTCGTGAATTCTGTAAAGATAATAGTTTAGAATTTAAAATCATCACAGAAGATCAGCTCTATGGAAACCGTAAATAGATTAGAGAATCTGGTTAGTGATATTATTGATATGGGTGATTCAGATGATATGATGCTTGCCATCACTGAAGTTCTGACTGATACTGAAATCATACCAGATGTAGGAAAGTATTACACTTTCATATATTCACCTAAGACACCTCGTATTAGGTATGACCAATTTCCTTTAATTGCTTGTGTTGCTGTTTTTCAATGGGGATTCAGAGGTATTAATTATCATTGGGGTGGTGAATTTAGAAACTATACATGGAATGAAGTGGTAGGATTCTTACATGTTGCTTATCCATTAGAAATGAATGACTTGCGTTCTATTCCTTATCAAAATTTTAAGATAAATATCTAACATGGCACTACAGGCACAAGACACTTTAGGATGGACAGTTCAAGAAGACCCCAATGAGTATAGGGGTGATTTTAATATCAAGAAAAAAGTTGGAACTGTCAATTCAAATATAAATGCAATAGTTGTAACTAACAAAGTAAATGGCACACACTCTGTCTATGAGGACAATGGTGCCTT
>VTLG01005522.1_pt1 | contig 12608 bp, 7 predicted proteins | sample 4694571 | NCBI WGS metagenome assembly VTLG01 (sample SAMN12604809, study PRJNA352737) | marine metagenome | biome: ENVO:00000447; feature: ENVO:00000209|ENVO:00000569|ENVO:01000036; material: ENVO:00002151; isolation source: viral sequences binned using virsorter ... | reverse complement strand
AGTTTTTTATCTGCTTCGTTGAATGCTACTTCTGACGGTGCTAGTGAACTAGGGGCACCCGCAGCACCAGTGGCAGCTCTTTTTTTTAATCTAATTGTTGCCATTTAAAAGTTACCTCCAGTAACTAGAGTTGATTTAGTGGTGGTGGCGTCCGCTTTGAATGATGAACCGTCGTAGTAAACAACTGAACCTTGAGTTTTATTAGTTGTATTGACTCGGAAAAATGTACCAGCTTCTATCTCGTCTGCTGTTGCTTTTATGTCGTCAATATTGTCTGCAACTGTATTAATGTCGTTTCCAGAATGAGTTTGAACTGGGTTAGTAATAAAACCAAGATCAGTTGACATTGGAGCTAATTCTCCGGAAACAACGTTAATATTTTCTTCGTTGTCAGCTACTTTATTTATTCTTGTTGCATTGTTTACTACTGCATTAATATTTGATTGATTTGCATTAACAGCTAGTATCGTTGGCATGTTTGTAGCACAGGTATGTACCTCTGTTGCTATCGCTGTCAATCTATGAAATGCGTATGTATGTGTAGTGCTTGTAGTTTCAAGTAATATTCCAAAATCCTTTGGTATAGTTGCAGTTACGCCTGTAATAATGACAGGTTTACCAGCTCCTCTACCGTTTGCAATAGTGACTGTTCCCAAGCTTGGTACAAGATCTGTTGATGCAGCTTGTATAGACACAATAGTGCCATTCCCATTATTGATATCCGGGTTAGCGTCGGGAAAAGATGTTTCATTTGCTAAAGGTACGAAGCCTCCAACTTCTTCTATAAGGTCAATTATTCTTGCATTGATAGCAGCAGTAGTTGCTACTTTGTCATCAGCGTTAGACCAAGTGTCTCCACTCGCAAGAGTTTCTGAAGAATCCTGTCTAAGGAATAATGCTTCAGATTCTGTTTCTGTGTAATATCTATTATCAAGAGCTCCAACTTCTATGTCTTCCTCTTTAATTGACCTATTTACGATGTTGCTAGAGTTTACAGTTATACTTTGAGGTAATAAACCTGTAGCTAATTTAATAAAAGGTATAGCTGCACTATCACTTATGTCATCACCAACAATAGTTCCATCTTTAATTTTAGCCGAGGTGATTTGACCATCTCTAATAAGGTGGGTAACTATCTCATTTCTACTTTCCTTAATACCGTGTCTAAGTAGAGTTTCTATTGCATTAAGATCAACAGCTCTAATAGAAGACCCGGGATGAAAGGTTACTTGAGGTGTAGCTATGTTAGTTTCACTGTATATATGAATAACATTGCTATTTGTATATGTATCTCCAAAGGTTATTGAAGTTCCATTGTTTGGGATGTGGTATTGACCTGTGCTTGGCGAAGCACTATTTGTAAATGTAAGTGGATTACCTCCATCAATTCTTACCTTGATGTCGGTTTCGTTTATATATTGAGTTGTAAAGGAAAGGGAGGTGGAGCCATTTCCTGTAGTAAATTCTTCAGTTTTTGTTGCCATTGGTTAACCACCATTATTTTCTTACGCCAATAATCTTTTCGTAAGTTTCTTTATTAGCACTAACGTTTTCGACTTTTCGATTGCGCTCCATGTCTCGTAACGTTACTACTGCTGGGTCATTCATTATCTGTGCCCATGCTTTTTTCTTTGCTTTTTCAAAAATATTCGCAATTATTTTGTAATGCGGATAGTCTTTAGGGTCTCTCCATTTCATACCATTTGCGTTGTGGTAATTCATTTGCGCAATAGAGATTTGAACATTTCTGTTCTTGGATAAATCGTTTAATATTTTTTCTAGATTCTGGTCACCCATTGCCTTTTGATATAAAGACCTGACTTCTGGTGCATCAGTTAGATCTGTTCCATCAGGAGCTGTATAACTAAGAGTCTTTAAATCATATCCACTATTAAATACCAACTCTCTACCCGGTGAGTAATCAAGATTGAAGTTTACAGGTGAGACTGCATTAAACATTCTGACTATAAAGTTATGATCTTTGATTGGGTCTCCAGTTAAGATGTCGTATTTAATTGGTAGATCAGATGCAAATTGGTTTCTATTAGCTATTGAGTCGTTAATAGTAGAACCTAGTTCTTTTGTATATGGATTTAATACTTTACCTATCTCATTTCTAAGACTAGATAGTGGTAGTTGGTTGTTTATTAGTGAAGCAATAATCCTATTCTGCTGACCGGGTTGACCAGAGAATAAATCTACAAATTGCTGCATACCAGCTAGGTATGACTTAGATGTAATAGTTCCAGCTATAGCCATGCTTAGCTTCATAAAGTTATCTTCTGCCCACTCTTCACCCATAAGGGCTTGGTGATCTCCAATATCTCCTACTAATGCAAGTATTTGGTTGAATGGTTCAAATGCGTCATAACTAACCCATGTTCTACCTATCTTTATTGTTCTAGGTTTCCAACCCATATCTAACCAAGCTTGTCTTTTCTTTCTATCTGTTGGACCATTACCTGAAAGGTTGCCAGATAAGTACATCCAACTAGCCATAGACATAATCATTCCACCCATAGCCATTCTTCCCTGACCTATAGCTTTAGCAGTCTGTAAATCAGCTATGTTTGAGATACCGTACTTCTTTAAATGACTTAAATCAGCAGTCATTGGAGTGAATTGTATATCTCTAAACTCTTTAACTAATAGGTTAAATCCGGGAGTATGTTTAGCTGTTAGGTTTAAACCGTTAATACCTGTTCTAGCGAATAGAAAGAAAGGTCTAGCCCATGGTGCTTCTTTAAATGCACTGTCTAAATGCTTAGCAAATCCTTCTAAGTCCTGTGTTAACGTAGCTTCCTTCTTAGCATAATTTGCCATGGTATCGGTAAGGTTTCCCTCAGCATCGAATATTTGATTCTGGAAGTTGTCTTCGTATTTCTTAAATAAAGTGGCGTCAAAATTAACAAAGTCACCATCTTTTAATCCTTCTGTTGCTTTTAAGAATGCTTTTTCTCTAGCTCTAGCCCTACCAATAATTAGACCAAACGCATCATCAGTTGATTGCATGAGTTTAGTGGAGTAGGTAAGGAATCTATTATCGTTAGCCCATCTAGCCATGTTTGCTAAACGGAAAGTTACTTTGTCTGCAAAGTTTCCTCTAGTTTCTGCCCAGTGACCATACATATTCCATTGGTCATTCTGTTTATTAACATCTAAAAATCTAGTGTTTGGTCCTCTTAGTTCGCCTGACCAGTAAGAATTAAGTCTAGTTTTAAATAATTCCCATGCTTCTGGTATGGTTTCTTTCATAGCATTCAAAGCTGCTAAGCCTTGTCTTGCTTGTTTAAAGTTACCTTTCATTGCACCACCTAAAGCTAACGCCATAGGTCTGGTAAATGCTGCGGTAGATGTACCCATAACTGCGCGGACTGATGTTTTAGGTCCTGACAATACAGAGTGTGTAAACATGGAGCCTAACTCTCTGGTTAGTACACCCATCTCTTTCTTACCACCTCTCCATTCACCACCTTTTAATTTGATTCTCAAGAACTGATCTAGGTCATCAAGGTTCTGAACGTTCTTAGCATTAGAAACAGCTTCAAAGATTGTCTTAAATAAGTCATCTCCACCTTTTTCTGGTGCTAGTTGTAGGGCAATACGGAAAGCATCAATACTTTGTTTTACTCTAGCTTCAACCATTTCATCAATATTTCTAGCTCTTTCTTTGTAGTTAATAGAACTAGGGTCTACTCGAGCATCAAGGTCTCTTAACATCTGAGATGTTTCAGCTTTTTGTATAGCTCTTAGTCTTAAACCAGCTATAAGCTTCTCAGCTAGAAGTGCTGCTGGTCCATCTTTATCTCTAAGGTCATATAAGTTTTCTAGTTCACGCCCAGTTATTCCTAATGATCTGATCTCTCCAAGTAAAGTTCCATTTACGATGTCGATAGTATGTGCCATCGCTGGGTGTGTGAAGTCGTATTTATATTCGCCCTCACTTACAACTCTGTTTCTTGTGATCTTTGACCAAAACTCATCAGGTGTCATGTCACTAGACATTCTGCCTTCAAAGGTTTCTTTAGCAAACGCAGCATGTCTTGCGTAGAACTCTTGTTTAGATATACCCTGCCTTGCAGCAGTTTCATCCATCTGTTTAAAGTAGTTCTCACTAACACCTCTTCTTAAAATAGCTTCTATTACGTTTCTAGTTTCTCCGGAACTCTTCATCATTCCAAAGATTTGGGAGTTAGAAAGTACACTTCCTGCTGAGCCTTCTTCTGCTCCAAATTCTTTTTGAACTCTGTTAAGTGCATCACTTGCACCTTCAATAGTTTCTAAAGATGTTGCATTTCCTTGGTGTCGTTGTGTTAGTGGTTCGTTTTTATAACCACCAAATCCGGGTTCCTTTAACTGTTCTCTTCCTCTCTGTACAGTTTGATCTCTTATACTTTCTGCTGCTTCATTATTATATAAGTCTTTAAAACCGCCAGTAGTTGTTTTACCATCTATAGATCTTTTTGCATATTTAGCTCCTGTACTCAAAGTGGAAAATACACCATCTACGAGTGGACCTAAGAACATACCCTCAGCTACATTCTTAAATCTTTTCATCATTGGATGCTCAAAATCTTTAGTTGCAAGTGCAGTATCTAGAAAAGGTACATGCTCTTTTAACATTCCACTTACGTTGTCTTCGTTAGAAGTAATTGATAAAGCGTCAAACTTCATACCTGACAAAGATGACTTAGCTAAAGTTGTTGCTGTTATGTTGTTGAGCTTTCCAACTCTCATAAACTTAGGAACTACTTTTAAAGAATCTGCTGCAAGTCTTGCGTTTCTAGCTTGGTTTAAAAGCTTTGTTCCCATAACAGTTGTTTTAAGACCAGCCTTAGTTGCGTTAGCTGCTAATCCAGCTCCGGGAATAGGAACTGCAAGTGTAGTTCCAACATGTGTTAGACCTCTTAATGCTTTCCCCCACCATGTTTTTACTTCTAGTGGGTCGTCTTTATCTTCCATCCAGTCATCCCATTCAGGTTGATAACCTTCATCAGTCTTAGCTTCTTCTGCCATTTCTCCAGAAAAGAAATCCATTATCTGTTCTGGGAGAGTGATGAGAGAAGCTGCTGTATCTCTAGTACCTAGATATAAAGCTTTAGGAATTTCTGTTAAATAGTCTCCTGCTGTAAGTGGTTTCTCGTCTTCTTGTTTTTGTAATTCAGCTTTGTTTTGCGCATCTATAGCAGCTTCATATTCTGCTTCTTTTTCAGCACGTTGCCTACCCTCCTCTTCTAGTTCATTAATTTCGGCGAGGGTTCGTTCATTTGTTAATTCATTCTCCATTGATTACCACGGTAATATCGCTTTACTTGAATGGAGTAACCTCGGCTATTCCAGTTCAGGGCTTGTAAATGCGCTGTCGTTAAAGAAAGTAAACCCACTCTCTTCGGTGTCTAATTCATGAAAAGCTACGTAAGCTTGAATTGTTTTACCTTTATTCGTATGACCTGTGAGGAATTTAAGTACCTCTGGTTTGTTCTGTATTTCTTTATTTAGATCGCTCTCATTAGCTTTAATGTATTTACCTCTTTCTGGAATACCAAAATCTTCCTCACTATCTAATAAAAGTTTTAATTGAGTTTCAGCAAACTCTAATGGGTTGGCAATGTAATTTCTTCTAGCAATATCTTTATAAACCTGTGGTACATCTTTCAATGTTCTATTAGGGTTAGTTCCCCAATCCAAAAGTTTTTTCATATATTCAGAATCAATCTTAATAATATTTTTCTGCCACGCACCATCTTCTGATTGCTGCATTCCACTAAAAACATTCTTACCATACAGCTCAGTTTCTGCGACCATTTCGGCGTAGGCTTCATCTCCATGTTCAGCTTTATATTTTTGATAGTCAGTTGTCATGGCTTTATTAACCCATGCTGTATCTTCAATTTTTTCCTGAACTTTTGCGTTAGCAAGTTTATGTGCTTCCGCAATGGTTTTAGCATCACTTGGTGTGCCTGAAGAATCAATATACTGTCTATATGTCTCTCTATATAGTTCAGTAATATTAGATTGCATAGTTAACCAAGGAATAGATTTTGCCTCTGTTTCTCCAAGGTTTGTATTCATAGCTTGGTTGGTGGCAGATTTAAGAAATGTCTGGACTCCTTTATCAAAACTTGCATCAGAATTAAAAGCTGTTGCTAATTTAGGACTGTACTCACGTTTTAAATCACCACTAACTTTTGCTAGTTGGTAATCATACAAAACACCATCTTGTACTAATAATTGATTTTCTAAGAAAGCTTTTCCAATGTCGTCAGGAAGATGACCACGTAAAGCTTCACTTATTCTTACAGGTACAAAACCATATTTCTTTTTAAAATGTTCTTCAATCTGTGCTTTATTTTGCCAAGTTAAATTATCCTGATCTTCTGTAATAGCATTTACATAAAAATCAACTGTGTCGTCAAACACATCTGCTTTTGCTGTTTCACGAGTTTTTGATGCTTGTATTAAATCACTTTCAATATCATCAAACTCAGTCCAAGATTGAATGGTACGTGGGTTACCATCGTTACCTGTAAACGTAGTGTTAAGTAAAGTTATTGCATCAGTTACAGTTACTCCACTATTAGGGTCTGAAACTAAAGCTATTAAATTAGCCTTATAAGCTTTCCTAGCAGTTGACATATCCACTTTATAGTTAGACATGTAGTTTGCAATCCACTTATTAAATGAGTCAATCTTTCCGGCGGGAGTAGTAATTGATATTCCATCTGCTAATGCCTTTTGATCTAAAGCTCCTCTCTCAGCCCACCACATTTGTTCTTTAGCTGCAACTCTTTTCTTACGACGCATATCGTCGAAAGTATCTATCTCAGGCTTCGCTACTTCTGCGATTAAAGATTCACTAATTCCAGCAAACTGTGCACCAAATTCTCTTTTAATTTTGGCATCTAACATTGCTTCTTCAGCAACACTTAGGTTACCAGTCTTATAACTTTTCTCTACTCCATTAACGTTAATAGTAGTTTCGTTGTAAGCCCTGTAATAATACTCAGGATATTCTTTAGCTTTGTTTCTTACCCAAGCTTCTACGAAAGTGTACTTCTCCCACTTGTTCATTTTTTGAAACTCACGAGCGGAGATAGTATCACCTGTTTCTTCTATCCAATTATTAGCTGCAATGTTAATATTTATACCGTCATTAAAAAGCTGTTCTCTATCACCATAAAATTTAGCCTTTAACTCTGGACTAATTCCTTCAGTTAAAAGTCTATAGTTTATGTCTTTAATAAATTCAGCTCTTCTATCGTCTCTAATTTTTTTACCAGCATTTGCAAGGCTTTTTGATAATGTGCCTAGCTGGTCATATCTGTCTTCTAACAGGTCTAGTGCGTCGTCGTCATTCTGCTTGATAGCATTTAAGACATTCTGTTCACTTGCTTCTATTTGACTATCAAGTTTTGATTGACTTTCTACAAGATCAACCGCACTAGCATATTCTAATTTTCCGGGATTAATCTGTACCATTAGTCATACCAATTATTTGTAAATCCATAGTCCGCTCCCCAATCAAATCCTGATGTTAGATTATCACCACCTGTAAAATCTATATCAAATGAATTGAAATCACTTTGCCAATCTGGGGCACTGTCAAATTCTCCGGCAGCAAATCCACTAGCTATTGCTTGTCCTGCTCCAAGAGCAAATGCCATACCGGGGCTTCCTAATACTGGTGGGGGTTCTGGGAGATCACGTACTGGTTGTAATGCGACAGCACTAAACTCAGAATTTAATGCGTCTTTTAATTTTATTTGTGTAGACTGGTTAGCTCGCTTGGCATCATATCCTGCTTCAGTCAAGCTTTTAGCTCTAACAGTTTCAATCAATCCAAGCTTTGCTCTGTTAGCTAATACAGCTTTAGCTAGGTTAGCTCCTTGAACTCCTCTACTTGCAAAGTTGGTAAATATATCACCCTCTGCACCTAACATTTCTTTCATGCTTTCAAAATTTTTCAAGAAAATTTCAGAAAAAGCTCTGTTTAAACTTATTTGGGTATCGGTGTAGGCTTGTTGAGCTCCTATATTTAAAGCGTCTACATTTTGGGCAAATTTTACTTTTTTAGTTTTATATAAGAGATCTTGTCGCATTGCTTTGTTAACACGCAACTGGTCCTTATATTTATATTGTCTGATTTTTGCGTTGTTTTCTTGGTTAACAGCAGCAGCATCTCCTACTGCTCCAATAACTCCGCTAATCGCTGTTGGTGCGCACACGGGCAAACTCGATAAAGGTTAAATTGTTGGGTCCATATGTAAATTCGTCGAGAAACTGGAACCCTAAAAACTTGAGAAGTTTTAAATGTACCTTGTTTCTTTTATCAACAAAGTTCCATAATTTTTCTTCAGGTCTGTCATTCACAAAACGCTTTGCTTCTCGTGCAAAGGTATGAGGATAGGCGTATATAGCTGGTGTACAAAGCATCCAGATTTGTCCATTTTTATGAACTCCTGCCATGCCAGCTAATTCTCCATTGGGTACTTGAAAGTAAACTGAGTCACAGTTATTTACTGATAATGCCAGTGCACTTTCTGGGTCAAGTCCATGACCCTCTGTAACCTCCCTAAGGTCATCTGGAAGCAAGTTAGATGCCACTTTAATAGCAGCATCCAACGTCGCCGGAAATATATAGTTAGCCAATTTTTTTGTAAAAATTATCCGTATAAACTCCTTCCCATGTGTAGTTGTGCATGGTTGCCGGAGCTGGGTGTGTAGATTTAATAGTTAATGTTGCGTTTATATTGCGCTCATATATAGGTATTGTTCTCTGTATCTCATCATTAAAGACTCCCGGACTGTTAGCAAGTACTGTGTTAGCCGGTGTAACTTCAAATAGTTCTGTATAGTCAGGTCTTCCTATTCTTTGTAGTGTAGTTTCATATACACCTACAGGTCCAAATCCTATTTTTACTCTATGAATAACAGTATGTGCCCTAGTATCAGCAATAACTCTTTTACCTTCTGTCACTTTGTAGTAGATAGTAGGAAGTGTTACGGACATGGTGTACTCATAACCTATTAAGAAGTCTTGTCCTGTCCAATCACCAGTTATTTCTAGATTAGTTCCATTAACTGAGACGTCTGCATACCTACCAATAGCTACTGGTGGGTTAGCTGAATCATCTATGTCATATGCAACTAGCTGATTAGTACTTTCTAGTCCTACAGGTTTAGGAAATGTAGTTTTACCACCACTAAATGCACTAGATGCTAGTGATGTTACCTTCATTAAGTGGTCTAAATGTACCCGATTATCATGTAAAGAGTAGGTATTTGCATCCATTTTTAGGCTGTGTTTAAGTATCTGGTACTTACTACCGTTCTTAACTACAACAAATAATGCGTCATCCTGCATGCAATGGTATTGAATTTCTCCTGTTATGGTCCATTTAAACCATGCTGCTAGTTTTCTTTCTCTAATATTTTGGAAATATTTATAGCCATATAATGTAGAGCTACCTTCTTCACTGAATAGTATGATTCCATTTTCTTCACTGTTGGAGATCTGTGTTAGATCACTCTCAAATAGCTTGGCTACAACAGCACTCTGTTCTATTACATTAGGTTCACCTTGTCTAACAATATCTGCCATCTCCCAGAATCGGGATTTTTTACCAGCATTATCTAAGAATCCTATAGATGTACCTAGAGAAACTGGATTGGTTTTAGTGTTGAAATTGTAGTAAGAAAGGTTGTTAATCTTAGCTGTCAGAGGAGTGAAAGCATCACTATCTGTAGTCAACATAAACTGCTGACTTTCAGAGAATAAGACTAAACCTGTGTTGATATTTATTGCATCAAACAATTTAGCTGGTTGTCTAGAACTAGCTGATATATCTATAGGGTCTGAACCTATCAACTGTATAGCAGACTTCGGCCAGAAGTTAGTAAAGTCTCCCGGTCTAGAGAGTACAATGTTTTCTTCAGATAAGAAACCAAATCTATTCCTAAAGAATATTATTTTCTTAATAGTCTGACCTATAAATGAAGGTGGTTTGTTAGTAACTAAGTCACCACTTAAACAGTTATCCCATTTAGGAACTTCAAAAGTTTTTGGTCCTGAACCTGTGGTAACTGTGTAAGAAGAACCGTCTAGTTCAGTCAGTCTAAAATTACCATCTGCTGTTCTAATAAGAGCAACAGGCATAGTGGAATATTTAAACTGAATCTCTCTACCCGGCTTAGCTACTTCTCTCCAAGTACCTTTACCATCTCTACCATTTTCACCATAGAATTTTACATAGTGGTTATCTTCGTCAGCAATACTATTAACTACTTCTACAACCATGCCATGTTTACATTGACTTGGTAAGTCTCCAATATCATTTACTGAACCAGATACAACATTAAGTAATTCATTAACTGGTGTACTTGCGTTAAAAGTTGTAGATCGTTTTATGTAAAGTCCATTACCTATTATGGACACATCACTAGCAGAGATATTACCTCCGGCTATTATTGCTGTTCTTATATCACCAAGGATACTCTCAGCAGTAATAGTTGTTTCGGTGTCGAAAGGTGTAGGGTTAGGTCTAGCAAGTGCTAGGTTAGCTTGAACTTTAGATGTACTAATAGCTTCTACAGTAAGTTTATAGAAACCATCTTTCATCCAGAAATAAAAGAAGTCTCCTTCTTTCCAACCTTCTCCTCCATAGAGCAAGTCATATGTAGTTGTATATCTTGCTTGATATACAGTTACCATATTCTCACCTGAACCAGTGGTATAAGGTACCGACTGACCAGTTGTAGCTACACGAAAATATAAGTTAGATCTACCACCTACGTAGTCAGAGCCAGAACCAGAACCTCCTGATTCATATACTCTTACGTTGTAGTCGTAGGCAGTATCAGCACTACCACTAGCTTTTGTACCACCTGTAGCTCCTTCATCAATTAATAATTTATTACTGTCAACTGCAAAAATCTTAGTACCTACGTTAGGAGCAAAGGCATCTCTACCATCTCCTGCACTGTCATCACATCTGGTACCAGCAGTTCCTCTGGATGCGTGGTCAACCATCGCACCATTACTATCACAGTAGTTATTACTCGATCTAATCATGGTTACATTGATACGAGTAGCTGTTCTTACCTCTGTAAAGTGACTCTCTTGTGTACCATCTTGGTCAAATACATTTACTGCATATTGCTTGGCATAAGATATAGCTTTTAAATCTATATATACTTCCTTACCAAAATTATCTAATGGAGCTGTTACTGAGCTATCCATTAAACAAGTAACGTTTCTATTATTTATGTAGGTGAAGTCGTTAAGAGTTAGTGTTTGTATATCTTCATCACCTGTGTGATATAAATATTTTCCTGAACCACTACCAGTAGTTGCATCTACAACAGGTATGTTATTACCAGTAAGACAGTCGTACATTCTGATAGTACCGTCTTTAGCTACTTGTCCTATATATTGCTCTGTCGCATCTCTGTAGTAGTGAAACCATCTACCATCGTCTGTGCAGTTTTTGCTGCTAGGTGTGAAGTCACTCAAAGATCCCACAAACTTACCAGCCGGTCTTTTTTGTAAGCCTTCTGTTACATCCGGTAGAGCATTTATCATGTCTCTTACCTGACCCGGGATTATATATTCATCTGGTTGTTGTGAAATACCCTGAGTCAACGTAGGTATAGTCTGTGTGATGTTAGCCATTATCTAATCAATGCTTTGTATGGTTGATATGCTCGATAAGAAGACTCATTCGGCCAGCCCATGTAGTTTGCATCAGAATGCTGACACTCGTATTCCATAGCTGCTGCCTGTGTAGCAGTCTCTTCTTGCTTTAATAGTTTTACTAATTCTGTATTAGATACTAATTGTGAAGCTGCTCTTACCGATGCTCTTGCAATTATGTATCTCTGTATTGGTGGTGGTACGTCGTCAAATTTTAAAAGTTTAACGTAGTCAAATTTCATGTCTCCAGTAAAGACATTTGTATCTCTTATTAAATCAAATATCTTTCCATCTCTTCTTGTTACATCTTGGAATCTGTCAGACTGTCCATCACTTACATCGTAAGCAATAGCGTCAGCAGGAACTTCAAAGTGACCAGAACTGTCTGGTGATTTTTCTAAATTATATTGAGTGTTAAAGTGCCAGCCCATTGCTTGCACATTCTTATTTGTTTCAGAAAGTATATTGACAATTATTGATATCTCTGGATTAGCAAGAGGGTCGATACCTCCTGATACTTGTAGAGAGGTAATAGGTGATTGACCAATGCTACCCAAAATTGAGTTAACTGCGGATAGTTCTGTATCGGTACTAATTTGAATAGCCATAATAAATAAAAAAAAGGGGGTCCGAAGACCACCCTTGTGTAAAGTCTTAACCGTTCTCTGGATAAGTTCCGCCGAATGTTGAAGGAGCTGAAGCACCTACATATAATTCAACTGCTGCTGCTGGGTTTAGGAAATCTACTCCCATAGCTAGTCTTCCAAGGATTACGTCACCTTGGTAAACAACAGACACATCCCCTGAAGTTACCTGAACTTGAGGACCTATGGCTTCTACAACTGCTGCTGCCTCTTTCTGGAAAATTAATCCGCAAGATTTAGCAAAGTCAGTAGTGTTACCGTAGTTGTTGTTT
>VTLG01001398.1_pt1 | contig 12608 bp, 11 predicted proteins | sample 4694571 | NCBI WGS metagenome assembly VTLG01 (sample SAMN12604809, study PRJNA352737) | marine metagenome | biome: ENVO:00000447; feature: ENVO:00000209|ENVO:00000569|ENVO:01000036; material: ENVO:00002151; isolation source: viral sequences binned using virsorter ... | reverse complement strand
TCGTGGTTCTTATGCACCAGACTTCAATGCTCGTAAAGAACCTGTGGCTGCTGCTCCTGTAGCATCTGCTAGTTCAGATGAGGATGATGCTCTTTCTTATTTCCAAAAACTTGCAGAGGAATAATTAAGAATATAATTTAATATTTTCTCCTCTAACTAGGGTTTCACTCACATACTGGGTGGAACCCGTTTTATATGGCATAATTCTATCCATATCAGTTATAACTATATTCAGATAATTTTGTTTTAATACAAATATGTGTCTTTTTTCATCTTGGAGATTTATTTCATATTCATAATTTGTTACTTCCTTTGTTATGAGATCTCCCGCTCCTCCTACTTCCGTATAGGTTCCTAGATTGGCATCAAAAAATTTCATTTTAAAGAGTTTAGGAACCTCAAGACCTTCTTTGAGAACAATGGATCCAAGACTGTTTTTTACTTCTTTTGTTTCATAATGATGAGTTCCCTGTAGGGTTTGTTGATTTTCATATTTGTTGAGAACATAATTTTCAAATGATTCTTGATCAAGAGGCCATTCAGTTTGAACGTTTAACATATTATTTGCTAAAAGAATTACCCAATCTAATGTAGAATCTTGATAAACGTCATATGCTACATTATCTGGTCTGTCATCACCTTTTATATTATATTTGGTAAAATATGTTACATCTTTGAATATATCATCTTTAATTTTTCCTCTTCTAAAAAGGTTTTTAACTTCAATATATTCTGAACTGCTGTGAGAATCGGGCAGTCTGTTTACATATTCAAAATTTGGAATGTTGCGGAAGTAAGATGCCATTTTAGAAACCTATTTCTTGTACGTTTGTGCCGTCTTGCATACCAAGACCTTCAAAATAATCACTTTCATATATTGGATCAAGTTCATTGAATTGAAGATTCATTGAATATGAAACCATACTTCTATTTTCGTCACTGTAGGTCATGTAACTATTATTAGGAGTATAGTCAATAGAACATGATAATAATGCACATGTTTTAATTATATTAATAGAGGGATGTTTCATCATTTCTCCACTATCATTAAAAGTTACATAATCAATTTCAAAATAATTAGGTGCTTTTAGAAATATATTAGTAGATGTAGTTTTTACAGACATTCCCTGTTTGAAGAAATTAATAATATTTCTTACTTGTTCTGCTTCTTTTACATCTCTTGGAGACATTTGAAATGTAAAGTCAAATGCTCTAAGAGCAGGAGCATCAAAAAGTAGTTCCAGATTAGGGTTAGCAATAGCACCAGTGGCCCTTGATAGTAAATTTTGGGTTCCTGCTGCTTTCTCTGCAATCAGGGTACTAATTGCTTTTTGAACTCCTTTGTTCTTTGTTACCATAGATGTTCCTTTTCCAATATCCTCCCCTAATGACTCCAGAGGATTTTCACCTTCTGCTACGGCATCCATTGCTCCTGTAGCAGCAGAAGCTTTGAATGCTTGCAGAGGATTCATTTTAGCTCCTGACCAACTTACAGAGTTCAGATCTTTAATACCTGTTGTAATTGGTAGAGTTACTGATCCTTCTATTGTCCCAGTTTTTCTTTTCCTAGATCCTATATTTGCTTTTACATCCGTGGGATTTATTACTTGCCCCGTGCTTTGCCTCATCTTAAATATGATTCTATCCTGTTTATTTTCTGCTATACCTAGAGGATAGTAATAATTTCCATATTTTTTTCTTACTTTTTTTGTTTCTGCATCTGAATCAAAGATATTGGCCCCCGCTGCTGTTTCGCTAGTTTCAACTGCCCCATCTCGACTGGTTTGAGTTTGATTTCCTGCTTGTTGACTTAGTGGTCCTTTTGAAAACTTACCATCCTTAACTGTTGATAAATCTTCACCATATTCTCCTTGTAATTGTTTTGTTTGGGTCTCCTGAAGTTTCTGCTGTAGTGTAGGACTTGTTCTATCATAAAACTTATTTTCTATTTGGTCTGCGGTTATTCTTTCGTTATCGGGTCCTCTATGATGTTTAGCTAATTTTTTAACATTAGATTCAGATGTAGGTTCCCATTTCCATGAACCATCTTCTTGTATTGTTCCTGTGAATGCTGAATTATCTACAGCATGAGAATCAGTTGCCCAATCATCTGTAAGAATATGGGGGGTCCATTTGGATGTACCATTTGCATAAGTAGCCTGATATCCCTCAACTAGTTGTCCATTAACCTCCATTGAGGTTGAGACTACACTCGTAGGAGTCTTTTCTTCCCCATTAACTGCATAACGAGGTTTGAAACTAGTATCGTTGCCCTTATATTGAGACATTAAATTATTTTTTAGTTATTTATAGAGTTGTTAAGAAATAAGCATAAGATATGTCACGTAGGTCATTTATTTCACTGGGTCGAACCACATAGAGGACTCCTCCAATCTCTTCCCATGTATAGTTTCTAAATTTACCCCAATGATAATTGATACCTCTAAATCCCCATCTTTGAATATCAGTTACTGCGACAAGGGGATGCTGATCATATTGCATTCTGCGAGTTTTGGCAGTGTAAATGAATGTATAATATTGTCCTGCATCAGGCACTACTTCTACATCTTTTAATGTATCCATGATAAGAAGCATCATCTCTTCAGGATCACTCATCTCCTTCAATTCTTCTTTGATAGGTGCAATTCTGTTATCACCTACCTGTTGGGAATATTGTTCAAAATACTCCTCATTAAATGGATTTTCTTCAGGAAGAAAACTATCTACCATGATATATTCCTAGTTCTTGTTCAGTAATGATTTTAAATTCAATTTTTCTATCATTACAAAACTCTCTTGCTGCAGCCCATTTAGCAGTGTTAACAGCATAGGTTTTACATTCATAGAGATATGATTGAGTCACTTTCTTTTTCTTTTTAGGAGGTCGAGTTTGTTTCTTGGGTTTTACCTCAATCACATAAGTTTTAATTTGACCAGTGCTTTCCTTGACTTTGATAATAAAGTCTGGATAATAACGATGCATTCGATTATCAACAGGAGAGAGATATTTAATATAGAATTCTTCACTTCCCCACTCAAGAATATTCTCATTCAAATCACAATAGTTGCAGAATTTGGTTTCCCAAGTGCTGCGACATATAATATTATTTGGATTTCCCTTGTATTTTTGGGGAAATGAGGGTTTAAATAAACTTTTTTTACTTTCTCCCATTTATCTTGACTACATAATATATCAAGTAGTAATATTTATGGGTCTATAATGCGTACCCCAAAACCGACAGCAGTATCAAAGTTAAAAACTTCTATTTTAAATACTGCCTTAACTACACATTATGAATGTTGGTTTAATCCTCCATCCGCTATTGCTGGAGGAATAGAAGGACCAACGGGTCAAAATGCAACTAATGGGTTAATTTCTAATTCAAGATCTGATGCGGATTATATGTTGTCTTGTATGGAGGCATCTTTACCTGGAACTTCTTTAGCTACTGCGGAACTGACTAATGATCATACTGGAATAACAGAGAGACATGTTCATAGAAGACAATATGATACAACTGCATCGTTTACTTTTTTAGTTGATAGAAATTATAAGCAAATAAAGCTTTTTGAAACATGGATTGGATATATTGTTAATGAGCAGTCTTCAGCATCCCCTAATTATTTTTATAGAGTAAATTATCCAAAACAATATCAAACAATAATTGAAATTAATAAATTTGAGAGAGATTATGCACAACCTTCTTTAAACTATAAGTTTTTAAATGCATATCCTATTAGTATTAATGCAATGCCCGTTACTTATGAAGGAGCACAGACATTAAAATGTACGGTTAATTTTAACTTTAGTAGATATATTACTACTGCAACCACAGTTAACCCAGCTTCTTATCAAGTTTTGGGAGAGGGAGATAGTGCGTCGTGGGTAGCGGGTAATACTGCTTCAACTAATGCAGGAGCACAAGCAGCTGCATTTGCTGCAGGTAATTCTCCCGAAGCTATACGAGCAAGAGAGGCATTAGCTGCTCTTGAAGATAAGTAATCCCAATAAACCTGCTAAATAAAATACACTGAAATTTCTATAGGATATTATGCCTTTACCAAAGATTGCCACGCCGACGTATGAGTTGGAATTACCTTCGACTGGACAAACAATTCAATATAGACCTTTCTTAGTTAAAGAAGAGAAATTATTGGTTTTAGCTTTAGAAGGAGAAGATGTAAAAGAAATAACGACTGCTATCAAGAATGTTATAAAGTCTTGTATTCAGACAAAAGGAATTAAAGTAGACACTCTTCCTACATTTGATATTGAGTATCTCTTTTTAAATATAAGAGGTAAGTCGGTAGGTGAAGAGATTGAAGTTAAACTTCTTTGTGCTGATGATAATGAAACTTATGTTCCTGTCAAGATTCCTATTGATGAGATTGGAATAGTAAAGAATGAGGATCATACGAATAAGATTAAATTAGATTCTAACTTGATGATGGAGATGAAGTATCCTTCTCTTGCAGAGTTTATTAAAAATAATTTTGATTTTGGCCAAGATGCAACTCTAGACCAGTCTTTTGATTTAATTGCTTCATGTGTGGATAAAATTTATAATGAAGAGGAAGTATGGGAAACTGCTGATTGTACTAAGAAGGAGATGAATTCATTCTTAGAGCAAATGAATTCTTCCCAGTTTAAGGAGATTGAAAAGTTTTTTGAGACGATGCCTAAGTTATCTCATAGTGTGACCTTTACTAATCCTAAGACAAAAGTGGAAAGCACTGTAGTATTGGAGGGATTATCAAGTTTTTTCGGATAGGTATGATATACATGAGTCTGGAAGATTATTTTAAACTTAATTTTTCACTCATGCAGTATCATAAATATTCATTAACTGAGATTGAAAACATGATTCCTTGGGAAAGGGACGTGTATGTTGAAATGTTGAGAGCACACTTAGAGGAAGAGAAACTCAAACAACAACAAGCGAATGCCTAAGACTTTATCTCTATTAGCTGTATTAAAGAAAATTGATGCCAAGGGGATAAAGTCCTTATCAGATGCTCAATGGAATACTTTTCTTGCGTCTGATACTGAACCTAATGAGATTCAGGAAAAGATTGCGAAGTTAGAAGGATATGAACAGCAAGGTGCTGCTTATGATAAGACAGGAGAAGTGATAGTCGAAGATAATAATGCAATGATAGAACGATTCAGACAAAGGACTGGTCGTGCTAAGGGAAGAGAATCTTTAAAGGTAAAGAAATCTAAGATAGATGTTAAATCATTCAAAGAGAAATTTTTAGATAAGGATGAAGAACCTGTAAAACCAGATACTACAGGGGCTAGTGATCTTGTAAAGGTTGATAAACCACCAGACTTATCTAAACCAGTTCCCGTAGAGGAAAAGGAAACAGAGGGTCTTAAAGGAATAAGAGATGTTCTTGATGATATATTAAAAGTATTGCGTTTAGATTTTAAGGGTGATCGAAAGGAAGCACGGGATGCTCAGAAAGAAGCAGCAAAGGATAAAAGAGAGAAAAGAGAGGATAAGTTAGAAGGAGGAGTAAAAAAATCACTGGGGGTAATCGGAAAGGCTGTTGGAGCAATGATGAAACCTTTTAGTGGTATATGGGACTCTATAATTAATTGGATTAAGTTTACATTAATTGGGGTACTTTTTCAGAAGACACTTAAATGGTTTAGTGATCCAAAGAACAAGAAAAAAGCAGAAAGGATTGGTAAGTTCTTTAAGGATTGGTGGCCTGCATTAGCTGGAGCAGCGGCCTTATTTCTTACTCCTTTAGGTGCATTGATAAGTGGAATGACAGGTCTTTTAACTGCTATTATTCCCAAGTTAGTTATGGCAATTGCTGCTAATCCTTGGGCAGCAGCTGCGGTGTTGGGAGGTGTTGCTATTTGGGGTATATCTAAAAGGATAGGAGGTGGTGATAAAAAACAAAAACCAGGTGATGATGAAGGGGATGAAGGTAGTGGTGATACTACGACCACCTCAGAACAGTATACCGAGGTTGCTGGTGAAAGATTTGATCCTAACAATCCTACAGAGGAACAGCAACAGGCTGGGCAATTAAAAGAAAATATGGCAAATAGTCGTCAAGGGATGAATGAAGGTGGTTTAGTTCAATCTTCTTTATCAAATCAAAGTAGTAGGGTTCAAAATTACCATGAAGGTGGTTTAGTTCAATCTTCTTTATCAAATCAAAGTAAAAACTACCATGAAGGTGGTTTAGTTCAATCTTCTTTATCAAATCAAAGTAGTAGGGTTCAAAACTACCATGAAGGTGGTTTAGTTCAATCTTCTTTATCAAATCAAAGTAGTAGGGTTCAAAACTACCATGAAGGTGGCTTAGTTCAGCAATTTAAACCAACCAAGAGTGGTGGTTTTAAAATGGGATCATTTTTTGCTGGTGGTGGTTTAGTTAATTACTTTAATGAAGGGGGAATGGTTGGAAAGGAATTGGTTTATAGTTTAAAGAAATTTAAGACAGAAAAAGTGGTAAAGGGAGATGAAATAGAAAAAATTAAGACTAGAGAAAAAACTGTAGGTTCTATTAAACTTGAAGATCTTTATGAGAATCAAGATCAAATTCTTTCTCAATTACCTGAAGGAACAACTATAGAAAGTATTGTTAATGGAACGTCTGATATTGATGCTGAAATTCTTTATCCAATACTGCAGAATAGTGATGCACAGATGGCTTCTACTGCTAAAGAACGTGCTGCTACTATGCAAATGATGCAAGAGAATAATTTAATAAATTCGGATAACACTGTAAAAGGTCATAGTTCTTATAATCAAAACTTTAAGGGTGGTGGAGAAGTTCAAGGATTTAATAAAGGTGGAGAAGTTCCTGGAAGTGGTAATAAGGATACAGTTCCTGCTATGCTAACTCCTGGTGAGTTTGTGATGAGTAAAGGAGCAGTGCAGAAATATGGTAGTGATACTCTCGAAGGAATGAATGCAGCTGCTGGAGGTTCAGGTTCCCAAAAGAATGATACAGTTCCTTCTATGTTAACTCCTGGTGAATTTGTTGTTTCTGCTCCTGCAGTTCAGAAGTTTGGTGTGGATACAATGGAGTCCATGAATCTAAAAGGTGGTGGTAATAATAAACCAGAATTAAAGGCACCAGATGAAAGTGTAACTGCTAATAAGGGAGGTTTAATTAATAATTATAGGAATACTCAATCTAATCATTATTCTACAGGAGGATTGGTACAGTATTTACAAGGTGGAGGTTCAGTAAATAAACCTCAAGGGATGATGAGATGGTTGGCAGGGGCTGCTGATGTTATGACTGGTGGTTTAACTGACTTTGATCAACGGGGAAGTATAATAGATGGTGCTCAGAGACTTGTATCAAAAGAACCTTTGGAAACTCCTGTTTCTTCTGGAGTGAATAAAGTAGTTACTTTACCTCCTATTACAAAACCGACTCCACAAATTATTCCAGCAAAATCTACGAATGATATTCCTGATTTTAGAATTTCTATAATATCCCATCAGAGATCTATGGTGATCTCTGAATTGGGTATCCAAGATTTGGTAGGAGGAGTGTAATATGTGGGGAATATTAGCGAAACAATTGGTGAAGGGTGCGGTAAAAAAAGTTGCTAAAGATAAATTATTGAATAGAAAAAAGAAAAGACCTAAAAAAAGAGCATCGGGTAAAGAGGTATCTGATGGTATAATGAATAAAGGTGAAGAAGGAAAAAAAGGGGGAGCATTAGCAGTTAGACCTACCACAGGTTTAGTTCATACTGCAAAAGATTTTGATCCTGTAAGTACGACTACAGGAGAATCTGATATAGTTATTATTAGGAAGCAAGTAATACAAGTAAGAGATATATTAAAAGATAGTCAGAGTGCTAAGGAACAAGAAAGAAAAAATTTGAGAAAAGCAAAGCAGGTAGATAAGAAAAAAAAGGAAGAAGATAAAATTGAGACACCAAAACCAAAAATAAAACCTAAAGAAGCTAAATCAGGAATGAAAGTGCCTAATCTCGGATTGGGTATTGGGAATTTCTTGACATGGTTAGCAGTAGGAGTGGTCTTTGCTAAATTAAATGAGTTGATGCCAACATTGAAGAAAATTTTTGGAGTGTTGAAATTTGTTACTAATTTTATAGGTAATGTATTAAATGTGGCTCTTGGATTGGTGGTAGGATTTATTGATCTTGCCTATGCTGGAGTGGAGAATCTAAGAAAGTTAATAGTAGCGATTGGAGGAGAAGGTGCGGGTGAATTATTTGATAAGTTTGGAGGATTATTTACGAAGGTAATGAATGGGGCGTTGATCGCCGCAATGATTGGTGCTGCGATTGGTCGGGGTCGTCGCCGTCGTATCAAACCACCTGACGATGGCCGCTTACCTGACGGTAAGACACCAACACCCAAATGGAAAAAGAGACTTAATAGATGGTTCAAGAAAACTGGTCCTGGAAAGTTTCTTAGGAATCAAAAAGCACGTGTGTTAAAATTGACTCGTAGTATTTCAAAGGGTCCTCTTGGTAAAGTGGCGAGTGCTTTAAGACCAAAGAATATTGGTAAGTTTATAATGGAAGGAGGAGTTGATAAAGTTCTTAAAGGTGGAGTGAAAAATGTAACAAACTTTGTTAAAAATCCTGGTAAGACCATTCAGAAGATTACTAAGAATATTACTGAATCACCTCTTACAAAAAGAATAACCCAGACAGCAACTGATCTTCTTCAAAAGGTGACAAGTATTAAACCTGGTGAGACTATCCAGAATCTTACTAAGACTATAACAGAATCACCCATTACAAAAAGAATAACCCAGACAGGAAGTGATCTTCTTCAACGGGTGAAAGATATTAAACCTGGTGAGACCATTCAGAATCTTACTAAGAATATTACCCAAGGAAAAAAAGGTGGTCCTGGTTTATTCGGGAGAATAGGCAAGAGATTCAATCAAGCAAAGGAGTTTATAGGTACTGGCTTTCAGAAGACAATAGATGCAGTTAAAAGTATTAAATGGGGAGAACTTCCTCTTGTTAAGCAAGCTAAAGGTGCTTTTGAGGGTATCACTGGCACTATGGGTAAATGGGTTGATGATGTTGCTAAGAATTTGTCTCCTGGAAAAATGGTGCAAGGTCTTATCGATAAGGTAAAACCCAATATTGATGAGTTTCTTGGAAAAAATCCTGCTTTAAAGAAATTAGGAGGGAAAATTGAACCTAAAACATTCGTTCCGTGGATAGCAGATAATTTTCAGAAATTTTCCAAACAAGCCGAACCGATAGCAAAGGCAGTAAAAGGAAATAAAGCATTGAAGTCCATGAGTAATTTCTTGGGCCCTGTAGATATAGTAATTGATTCTCTGTTTGCTCTTGTTGATTATGCTGCTGGTGGAGAGTCTCTTGTTAATGCTGTTGTAAAAGCACTTTCTTCAAGTTTGGGATTTGCTGCTGGTGCTGCTGCTGGTGCTGCTCTAACTGGTACTGCTACTTTCTTTACTGCTGGTGCAGGTGCTCCATTAATACCATTTGTAACCTTTGGAATGGGGATGGGTGGAGCACTTCTTGGTGAGCAACTAGGTAATCTTATTCTTAAAACCCTAGTTCAAATTCCAGCATTAGCGGATATGGATGATCCTCTTGCTGAAGAAATGGGTCTGAGTCCAAGAAAAATTATTAGAGATCCTTGGGGGGAGAAAGGGGAAGAAAATTCTAATGAAAATGTGACTGTAAGTAATAATAGCAATAGCGAATCAACATCAGCACTGATTACCTCTGTTGAGGGAAGTAGAAATAAGGCGGAGGGATTGGATACCAAAACCTCTTATGGTAATGGTAGAGTAATTGAGAACACTACTACATATATACAGGAAGTAGAAGTACCAGCTTAATAAAAATATAGATGGCAATACAGGAACCCTTAAAACTTAATTGGTTTGAGATTAAATCTAATCTAAACCCTGAAGAGACAATAGATCTCAGGGGAGGTATGGCTCTTCTTGAGTATAGGGAAAGTGTTTTCTCTCCTTATGTTGAGGTTAGTGCTTTTTTGGGTGATACTGGTAATACTGTACCTGCGGGTAAAGATGATCCCGATGAATTTGTAGGGTTATTAGATGGGGAATTTGGAGAAGGAACTGAAGAGATAGTATTTGAAATAGAAGATCAGAAAGGTAATAAAGTGAGTTTAGCCAATGAGGATGGTTTAGATTTGAGAGTAGCGACTGTAACTGCTGCTAAACAATCTTTTCAAGCTCAAACTTATGCTATAACTGCTGTAGGTAAAGAAGCATTTGATAATACACTGGTTGATAATAGATGTACAATGCAATATAGTGGAAAGATATCTACTATTGTGAACACTATTTTTAAGAGAGATTTAAAGTCTCCCAATAATATAGATATTGATCCCACCATTAATGAATATCATGAATGGGGTAATAAGAGGTATCCATTTCAGATGATTTTAGATCTTCAAAAACTGGCTATTCCTGATTCATTACAAACATCAGATGGGAAGAAACCTACAGGAAAAACTGCAGGATATCTTTTTTGGCAAACATCAACAGGATTTCATTTTAAATCTCTGGATAAATTATTTAATACTACGGATAAAGAAATAAAAACATTTATTGAAAATAAAAAGGCTACCGCAGATGACCTTCCTTTAATCTCTCCTTTAAGTGGGGATGGAGAACCTGTTCCTGCTGATGGTAAGATTTTGTATTCCTTTAATACTCGAAGTGTTGATGCTCTAGGAGAATTTGAATCATCGGGTAGAGGAACTGTATTGGAAGTTTATAATCCAAATTTATCCCCCGAAGAACAATATACATCTACACCCCTTGCTGTAGAAGTTGGTGAAGATGGTAAGAGTAAAGGGAATGGAGTTACCGCAGGAAGAAATTTACCAGTATTTAATCCAGAGTATAAGGATGCAATATTTGGTATTGAAAGAACTAGAGCAGCATTTAGTCCAGTAAAGGGACAACAAACTATAGAGAAACAAGTAGAAGAGACACCTGAACTTAATTTTGATGTACGGACTACTTTCCAACAAGCACATCAAAATTTTAGACAAAAGATGAATGTGTTTACGGAAATTGTTATAGAAGCAGACTTAAGTTTACATGCAGGTGATTTGATTTATTGTGAATTCGAGGAAATGACTACAAAGAAAACCTCAACTGGAAGTAAGAAGCGGGATAGTGGTATATATATGATAGCGGATTTATGTCATTATAGTGACTCAAGTAAATCTTTTACTGGATTAAACATAGTAAGAGATGGTTACGGTGTTAAATCCCCTAATTCATGATATAATGAATAAGTACTCAAGGAGAATTAACATGACAACTAAAACTCCCAATCACGATCTAGACCATGAGGTTTATATTGATCCTAAGGATCATAAGGAGCATATCAATCATGGTATGATTGAATATACTGAGTCAGATTTAGAAATGCACAATGATGCATTCCATGCCCACTCAGATGATGAAGTTAATAAGAATGAAGGTAAGATTAATGATTGGCACACAAGGCATGAGGATAAGCATTTAGAAGTATATTGTGATAACCATCCCGATTCATTAGAGTGTAGGGTATACGACGATTAGTAACTAATGGATACTCAACTCAAAAGATATGCACGAAAACTAGTTGAGGAGCAACTGGGTCAGAGTAGACTGCAACTGGCTCAGATTGCTGATGACATAAGTTTTATTAAAACACAGTCAGAGGATAAGTTTAGTAATCCAGATGCTTTCGCTGCTAAACCTTTTCTTACAAGATTTAAGATAATGATTTGTGGGGTGCATCCAGCAGATGCTAATCCTGTTTCATTGCCTTGGGCTTATCCTCAATATACCACTTCAGGATTAAGAGGAGAGTCTCTTGGTATTCCTATTCTTCCTCGTGGTACTTTTGTATATGTAAGTAGAGATATGCAAACAGGGGAGTACTTCATTGAAAGAATTGCTCCTAATATGAGTCCAGATCTTCCTTTAATGTCAGGAAGTAAATATGGTGCAACAAGTGGATTAGATCCTACTAATACTTCTTATGCAGCTCCTGATAATGTTACAGGTAATTCTAGAGTATTAGGATCTGAAATATTTGGTGAATCTTTTAAATCCCTTATGGATGGCATGACGGATGAACCCAGAAACCTCGCAAATGATCGATTTCCTATATTAGATGGTGCTAAGAATACTGTGTCGGGGATGTCAGCAGCAATAGAGAATTCAATAAAAGATGTTGAGAGAATAAAGAAAGGTTTAATAGGAAATAATAGTGTTCTTAGAGAAAGTTTAGAAACTCTTGATAATGCGGAGAAATCAGTAGAAGCAATTTCTTCAGCATTGAAGAAACAAGTAAAATTAATAAGTGGTTATATTAATACAATCATGAAGAAAGCACAGAAAAAAGTGCTTCGGATGATTAACCAGATGATGAATAAGATCACGGCAGCTGGTCCTTTGTCTGGTAAGTTTGCGAATAATCAATTAATAAACAAAGCAATTAAACTTTCTTCTTGTGCTTTTAATTTAGCAATATCTGAAATGCCTAATATGGTTGGGCAAGGATTGATGGGTATTGTTAATAAAGCAGTCAATACTAGTAATTGTTTAATAGAAAATTTTGTTTCTAATTT
>VTLG01015338.1_pt1 | contig 12609 bp, 24 predicted proteins | sample 4694571 | NCBI WGS metagenome assembly VTLG01 (sample SAMN12604809, study PRJNA352737) | marine metagenome | biome: ENVO:00000447; feature: ENVO:00000209|ENVO:00000569|ENVO:01000036; material: ENVO:00002151; isolation source: viral sequences binned using virsorter ... | reverse complement strand
GAAGAAACTGGGATCTGACATTCAGTTATCTGAAACCATCTGATTTGATGCCTGAATTTGAAAGTTTAGATTATTATGGAGTATATAATAATATTAATGCTGATGATCAGGAAGATGCTTATTCATCTTACGAAGAACAACTCGGAAGAAATATAACAACTTCTAATTCATTTTTTGCTGCTGTTTTAAATAAGGTTCAGGGTTCGCATATCCCATTTATATTTCAACCTAATGTAACAGATCCGAATAATAATGCAGACCAGTGGGCAATATGCAGATTCAATCAGAAAAAATTTGGTATAACTCAAAAAGCACCGGAACTTTATAATATGAAATTAAAAATCCGTGAGAGTTATTGATGAATGGTGCAGCCGAAAAAGATTTAAAATATATGTTAATACAGATTTCAAAAGATTGTGAATTTATAAAAGAAAAAGTAGAAAGAATTGAAGATTTCTCGTTTCATCTAAATAAACGCCTCATATCCACAGAAAAGCAACAATCCTATATAAAGGGTGGTTTTTATGTTTTTATAGCGACATTCAGCATAATTTTGGCTTTATACACCATTATTAAGTAAAACCACCTTACCTCCCTGCCTGCCTGCATAATAAATAAAAAAAATAAAATAATTTCCGATTTCTCTTGGTTTATACTATATAAACCCCTAACTTATAGTATTAACAAATGGAGAAATAAATGCAATACAAAATGCCAAAATATAAACAGAATCTAAAAGTAGATAATTTTTTTATTTACTCTTATGATACACAGGTTGCTGAAATTGACCATATAAAAAAAACAGTTACAATATTAGAATGGTGGAGTAAAACTACATCAAAACATATTAATTATGTAGCGAATACTTATGGATATGAAATAGTTAATCAGGAGAAATAAATGACTATAAAACAATTACACGATAAAAGATATGTTCAGAAATTCTACTGCTCAATATGTAAGCAATTAAAACATCAACAGGGACTTAAAAAAGTTGATGATGATACTGTGATTGTTGGTTGGAGATTTGAATGTATAAAGGAGTGCAAATGAAATACACAATAACTTATAAAACAAAACAATTAAATAAACCTGTTGAATTAGATGTTGAAGGATCTGATGGAGTTAAACATTTTCTTAAAAAAACAATACATTTTTTCACAGATTTAGAATGGTTCAAAATAAATAAAGAAAAAACCCTGCAATGTGGTATGTGTTTTGGAGAAACAAATGACAACTGATACAGGGTTAATTCCAATAGAAATAGATTTATATAATATAACATTTTTATTTTATGCAAAAACAGAATTATATTTTAGTATATATTTTATAAACAAAAAAAGGAGAAACAAATGAGTGTTCAAATTCATGGAAAAGAATATATCACAGTAAATGAAAGGGTTCAGAAATTTCATAAACTTTATCCAAATGGATCTATTAAAACTGAATTAATTGAATTTACAGATAGATTTATAACTAAAACCATAGCAACACCTGATGTAGAAAAACCAGAACGATTTTTTACAGGGTTAGCATATGAAATGGTGGGTTCATCTCAAATTAATAAAACTTCTGCTCTGGAAAATTGCGAAACCAGTTCCTGTGGTCGCAGTTTATCTTTCCTTAATATTGGAATTGATGGTTCTATTGCAAGTGCAGATGAAGTTGAAAATGCTATACATCAGCAAGAAGCACACAATGTTACTGAACAACAAAAAGATAAATATCAGAAATTACTTGCACATGATTGTTTTATAGGAAAGAAAAAAGTAACAAATGAATGGTGGGTTAAAATTTATGATGAACCAAACCCAAAGGCTGCTGGTGATAAAGCATTGAAAACAATGGAAGCAGCAATTAAATTATTTGAAAATCCAAAAACAATAGAACAGGGGGAATAATAATGGAATTTACAATAGAAGATATGAGGAAAGGTAAATGGGGTAAGTTAAGAGCATTCTTTGATATAAAATTCACAGGATTTTCATCTCATTTTGATATGACAGTAAAGGGGTTCAAATTAGTGGAGGGAGTAAATGGTGTGTTTGTTGGTATGCCCTCACAAAAAAATGATGATTCATACCATGATACAGTATATGCTGATGAAGATACTAAAAATAAAATAAGAGATGCTGCTAAAAAAATATATGAGGAAGATAATTCTGTTCCGGAAAAGAACATGGAAGAATTGATAGAAGATAAAAAAGATGATCTTCCATTTTAATTGCTAACGATATGCAGGGTGTTATATTCGTTGGAGGATTGCAACTGTTATTCTGTAAGTCATGTGGGAAAACCTATGCAAAAGAATATAAGTTCCGGGCCTGTAACACCCTGCATTTAACATAAGGAATAGATTAATGAAAATATTTAAATCAGAATTAAATTTTAAGCAGGTAGATGTTATCAGTAAAGATGAAACATTATTTATAGTAGATGGAGAAGAACATACTTATTTCAATGTTACAATAGATTGGGGCTTACAGGTTTATGAAAGTATGAGAGAAATGGATATTGTTCCTTTCGTAGATAGAATCCAGGTTTCAAGTGGAGATAGTGTTTCAAGTAATAAAATGATAATTGTTAAACATAGTTTTCTAGATATTGTTGAAAAAAGCAGTGATTGGAAATTTAGATTAAATTTTTTAAGAGATGATGATAGGGTTGCTTATAGATGGCATTGCACTATCGTTCCTAAATTTATAGCCATAGATGTAGATAAAAAAATAGTGGAGGTATTATTTAATGCATAAAGCAATGCTGGTCAGAAGATTAAAAAAACACGAAAGAAGCCAAAGGTGGTTATCTAAAAAATTAGATGTATCTGCAATGGCAGTTTGTAAATGGTGTAATGGATTAATGCCTATTCCTGATAACAGATCCAGACAGATTGAAAGGTGGCTGCCATAATGGAGGGGTGGATTTCACTGCACAGGAAGATAATGGAAAATCCTATATTAAATAGAAGCAGGGTATATTCTAATTTTGAAGCATGGATCTGGTTATTATTAAAAGCAAACCATAAAGATAATAAATTTATGCTTGGTTCTGAATTGGTTAAAGTTGAAAAAGGAAGCATGATTACTTCCCAGAAAAAGTTATGCAGGCAGTTCAGGTGGGGAAATTCCAAGTTAAGAAGTTTTCTAAAAGTTTTACAAAAAGATAAAATGATATTGCTCAAAACCAACACGCAATCAACACGCATAACTATATGTAATTATGATACTTATCAAGATAAGCAAACTGCAAACAAACTGCGAACAAATCGCAAACAAACTGCAAACAAACTGCGAACAAATACAAACAATAAAGAGAATAATGTTAATAATGTTAATAAAATATCATTCAATCAAGAACATATAAATAAATATGGTAAAAAATTATTAGATGCATTTTATGATTATTGGACTGAAAAAAGTTCTAATGGGAAGAAGATGAGATGGGAAAAAGAAAAGGTATTTGAAATTGATAAGAGATTAATAACTTGGTCAAATAATGATTATGATGGATTGTGGAAAAAGCATAAAGAAGATAAAATAAATGCAGATCAGGAAGAATATTATCGTAAAGCAGGACAGCAAGTTTCAGAAGAAGAATCATTAAGACAAAAAGAAGAAATTAAAAATTTATCAAAAGGGATATTAAGGAAAATTGATACAGAGATTAAAAGTTAAAATCAAGCCGGAAATTATTGAGCATTGTAAAAACCAGATTGATAAACATAACTTCGGTAAGAGATCAAAAGATAATGGAAATAGAAATCAGCAATATGTTGGTATTATAGGTGAATGTGTAATTAAAGATATGTTTGGATTAAAGTATATTGATGGTGGTTCAGGATTTGATGGTGGTTATGATCTTAAATATAAAGACAAAAAATATGATGTTAAAACAATGTCCAGAACAACTGATGTCAAGGATTATTATACGAATAACATATTAAAATCCCAAATGGAGTATGATGTTGATGGATATATATTTTGCAGCATAAATACAAACAAAAAAGAATTAACAGTTTGTGGTTGGGTTAAAAAAGAAGATGCAATAAAACATAGAAAATTAAACCCAAAGGGAATGATTATGCAACAGGGAAAGGGCAAAGGTGAGCCATTAGATGCAGATTGGTATGAAATAGATAATCAATATATAAATTTTGTAAATAGTATATTGGATATGAAAATGCAAATGATAAGTAGGTGGAAATGAATCATTTAGATTTATTCAGTGGGATAGGAGGTTTTTCACTTGGATTGCAGCAAGCAGGAGTAGAAACCGATTATATTGGCTTTTCAGACATCGACCCCCACGCAAATAAAACATTCAAAAGGAGATTTCCAGATGCAGAAGAACTCGGATCAGTTACAGATATTCAATCAGACAGACTACCAAGAATCGACCTTATCACTTTTGGATTCCCTTGTCAGGATTTGTCGATTGCTGGAAAGCGAGGAGGACTCAAAGCGAATAGAAGCAGTTTATTCTTTGAAGCAATTAAAATCATTCGGAATAAAAAACCCAAATATTTTATCTTTGAAAATGTCAAGGGTATTTTCAGTAGTAACGGAGGAAAGGACTTTGACATCATATTGCGAAGCATTGCCGACATTGGGTATGATGGTCAATGGCAATTATGTAATACTCGGTGGTACTTGCCCCAAAACAGAGAGCGAATATATTTTGTCGGACATATTAGAGGAGAATGTAGACCCCAAGTATTTCCTATCGGAGAAAGCAACAAAAAGATTCCAGAGTTATATGAACAACGAATACAAAAACAGCAACTGCACACAAACTCCCTTACAGCAAGATATGAAGGAGAAGGGGCAGGGTCGTACATTATTGAAAATAAATCGGAGAGGGAACTCAACCAAATAGGAAAAATATGTGAGGGAGATGGTGGTAGAGTTTTTAGTCCAGATGGAATTGCTCCTACTTTAAAGGCACTTGGTGGTGGATGGGGTGCTAAAACTGGATTGTATAGAGTTGAATCTTCAAAGATAAGGAGATTGACCTGTAAGGAATGCGAAAGATTACAGGGATTCCCGGATGGCTGGACAGATGAGCAATCAGATAGTCAGAGATATAAACAATTAGGAAATGCAGTTAGTGTTCCTGTTGTAAAAGCGATAATGGAGAGATTATACAGATGAAACCAAAACCAATAAAAATTATGAAACCAGAAATACCAATAACCAGAGATAGTTTAATGTCTAAAAAAATGTCTATTGAAACACCAATCGGAAAAATAGAATCAGATTCAGGATCCCATGTTTTTGATTTATTTAGTATAATATTTGTTATTGGTGTTTTATATGTTGGGAAAAAATTTATAGATAAAGTAATTAAAGATTTTAAAATATAAATAGGAGAAACAAATGAGAGTGATAGTTGAGCAAGGGTATAGTAAGAAAAAAGTATTAATGAAAACATCAGAAAGAGGTGGTTATTATACTATAAAATTTCAAGACGATGGGAAGTATAGTCCTTATGCATATTTAAATTGGGGTCATCTTAATATAAGACAAGCAAAAATGATGTTAAAGGAATTAAAATGGTATATAGATAGAAATGATAAAGAGGAAAATAAATTATCTTGGTCAGATTTAAGGCAAAATTATAATTATGAAAGAGATATTGTTATATTAGAGAATGATATTAAAATAAAAGATAAAATTATTGAAGAAAAAAATAATATTATTGAATTATATGAATTAAAAGATAAAAATAATGGTAAGACAATAGCAAAAACTTATAAATCATTGTTAAGAATTGATGAGAATTATAAAAGCAAAGGGTTAGTGATAACAGATAAAAAAGGAGAAACAAATGACTGATGCTATATGGGATTTAACATACCTGATAGATTTCTGTGTAAGAATAGTTATGATGGGAACTATAATAATAGGAATAATTTACTGGATAAGGGGGCCGAGATGTGGGTAAGTGAATGTTGTGGATCTGAACCTGATTATAAATTTTCTGTTTATGGAGAAGATGTAGGTATGCCATCTGGAATATGTAGTGAATGTGAGGAACATTGTGATCTGAAATACAGTGATGACGATTAAACATCAATGTCCTAAATGTGAATCCCATTTGGAAGAAATAGATGTGTTGATTACAGAAGATGATACTGAATGTGGATTGGCTTGTATAGAATGTGATTTTGTGATTAGTGGTGTGTTGCTTGGTGAATTTCTATTTGAAGATTATAATGAGGATATGTATGGAAATTAAATTATAATTTGTTTTATACCCTTTTAATAATTTATACTATTGTATTCATTATCGGTGTAATTATTGGTGTTTTGTTAAATAATGGAGATTAAAAATCCAAATATTTCTGGAAATAAAAGGTAATCCAAAGCCACAGCAAAGACACAGACATTTCAAGTTCGGAACATACGACCCCTCCAAAAAAGATAAACAAGATTTTTTAGTTAAAGCAAAACAATCCCATAAAATAGATATTCCATTATTAACTCCATTATACATCAATATCCAATTCTATATGAAACGACCCAAATCACATTATAGAACAGGGAAATTTACAGGATACATAAAAGAGAAGTGGATCAAACTTCCACATACTAAAAAACCGGATATTGATAATCTTATTAAATTTGTATTAGATGCACTTCAAGGACAAAACGGGTTCTTTCTTGATGATAGTCAAGTGGTCAGGTTATATGCTGAAAAGATATATACAGATGATGATCCACATACTGAAATAATAATATTAGAGGAAAATGAAAAACAAAATTGAAATTAATACCAATGAATTTTATGATGTAGATAAATTAATTAATCATACAGAGATAAGGAATACTATAATAAGATCGTTCTGGGAGGGGTTGAAATATACGCAACTTTCATATAAAAAAAGAAGAAGTATTATTTGTAAAAAATTCTTTATATCTGAAAATTTAGTAGATCGAATTATTACGAGAAATTGTTAATTAGTGGAAAAATAAATAAGGTTATTTTTACTGATTCAATTTAGTATAATAATCCAAGCCAAAAGGAGCAAAATGCTTAACAATATTATCCAGAAGCCGATAGACAGTTTAATTTTTGCAGAATATAACCCCAGACAATTAACTGATACCCAGTATAAACACCTTAAAGACAGCATTACAAGGTTCGGATTAGTAGATCCAATTATTATCAATAAGAATAAAGACAGAAAAGATGTTATTATTGGTGGCCATCAACGAGTTAAGGTTGCAAAAACTATGGGTATTAAAGAAGTTCCCTGCGTTGAGATTGATTTGGTATATGATAAAGAACGAGAATTAAACATCAGATTGAATAAGAACACAGGTGGTTGGGATTGGGATATTCTGGCTAACACATTTGATATAGAAGAATTGATTGAGTTTGGTTTTACAGAAGCAGATTTAAAGTTATTTGATAATGAATATGGGGAGGATTTTGAATTACCAGATGGAGAAAAAGAACCATTTAGACAAATGACCTTTACTTTATCTGATGAACAAGCTGAAATTGTAGAAAGTGCTATTAAAAAAGCAAAGAAAAATGATTTTAGTGATACAGGTAATGAAAATAGCAATGGTAATGCAATATGGTGGATATGTAACAGTTATGAAAGTTAAAGATATTAGATTAAAAGTTATACCATCTAAATTAGCAAATGAATTTGTTAAAAAGTATCATTATTCAGGAAAAGTTGTTCCTAACAGTAAATTGCATTTTGGAGCATTTTATAAAGGTGTGCTGCATGGAGTTATGTCTTATGGATCCCCATTAGATAAAAGAAGAACTATTGGTTTAGTAAAAGGAACAGGCTGGAATGAAATGTTGGAACTGAATAGAATGGCTTTTGATGATGTTTTGCCTAAAAATTCAGAGAGCAGATGTATTGCTATCTCTGTAAAATTAATTAAAAAAAATGCACCTCACATTAAATGGATATTATCTTTTTCTGATTGTTGTCAATGTGGTGATGGAACTATATACAGAGCATCAGGTTTTGTATTAACTAATATTAAAAAGAACAATACTATATGGGAAGCACCAAATGGTAAGGTTGCAACTGATATATCTTTAAGGTTGGGAATGAAAAATTTTAATTTTAAAACAATAATATCCAAAACAGTAACAGATAAAAACTTTTTAAAGAAAAACAATGGTGCTTCAAGTATGAAAATTTTTAAAGATGCTGGGTATAAACCATTGAAAGGTTACCAGTTAAGATATGTTTATTTTATTGATAAAAATAAGAAAAAAGATTTATCTGTTCCAATTATTCCATTTAGCAAAATAAAAGAAATGGGGATTGGAATGTATAAAGGGAAAAAATTAGGCATTGGTGGTGTAAAAGTAACACGCAATATTACCAATATTGAGAAGGCTGGGCAGTACAGACCTCAATGCTCCAATTGATATGAAAAAAATAAAAGATAAAAAGCCAGCAGGCAGACCAAAGAAATATAACATTGATACTGAACAAGTTGAAAAGTTGGCCAGTTTTGGCTGCACGAATGTTGAGATAGCAGCATATTTTGGTTGCAGTGAAAACACAATAAGGCGTAATTATGGCGAAAATCTGTCAAAAGGGAGAGAAAAGGGCAAAATTAGGTTAAGACAGATGCAATGGAAAGCAGCAGATAAGGGTAATGTTACTATGTTGATATGGTTAGGCAAACAACTATTAGGTCAAGCAGATAAGTCAGAAGTTACTTGGGAGAATCCGGTAGATGGTGTTGAGTTCATAGATGTATAAACTGCGATTTAATAAAGAAGATTATTTCCCTCATCAATGGGATTTCCTTACATCTGATAAAACTATCAATGGATTAGTAGCAGGATTCGGTGCAGGTAAGACCCATGTGTTTATTCGTAAGACATTACTCAATATGTTTAAAAGGGTTAATAGTGCTGGTGTATCTAATGGCTGGGTTATATATCCGACTTATGATCTGGCAGAAGAATTGTTTGTGCAGCCATATATTGAGTTGCTGGATAGTATGAATTGTCCTTATAAATATAATCAATCAAAGCACAGATTTTCTACACCTGCCGGGAACATTAAGATATACCAGTTACAGAAGCCACAAAGAATCATTGGTGCTGAACTTACATTCATTGGATTTGATGAGTTCGATATTGAGAGTTGGAAGAATTGCGATATTGCATTTAAGAAAGCCATTGGTAGAATGAGGGGTTCTGAAAATTGTGAGATATATATTGTAACATCACCGGAGGGATTTCATTATACACATAAGATATTTGTTACTGATGATAATGATGATAGATATTTAGTCAGGGGTAAAACTACTGATAATACTTACCTACCAGAGAATTATATTAAGTTACTTGAAAGCAATTATGATGATAGTTTATTAAAGGCATATAGAGATGGTGAGTTCGTTAATCTATCTGCACTATCCACTTATCATACATTTAAAAGGGAGAAAAATGTCAAAGAAGTCAAGTATAACAGTTCCAAACCCATTCACATTGGGCAGGACTTTAATACCGATCCATTGTGTGCTGTGTTATGGCAAGAATACCACGACAAGCCAAACATTCGGATTTTCAAAACCTACTCACTATCTCATGCAGGAGAAGGTGATCTACTTACAGAAAGATTGTGCCAACAAATAAAGCAGGAATACCCAAACAATAAATACTACTCATATCCAGATGCAACAGGGGTAGCAAGGCATTCATCTGCAAGATATAGTGATATTGATATATTACGCAGACATTTTGAAATAAAGGTTAGACATATTAATCCATTGGTAGTGAATAGAGTTAATGCTATGAACAAAGCATTACAGGATAATATGATAATAGACCCCTCATGTAAAGATTTAATTCACGATTTAGAACGAACAACCAACAAACCGAACACAAGAGAAATTGACAAAAGCAATAAGGAGTTGAGCCATTTGACAGATGCACTTGGTTATAGTGTCATTTGGAATTACCCTGTTTCAAAACCAAAACTATGGAGTGTAGAAAGATGATCCCAAAAGTATCAGAATTAGTAGAAAAGCAATCACAATGGAATGCACAGCAACAAGCCAAGAATAAGTGGAGAACAAGGAGAGAGCAGGCACTGGATTATTACAATGGTAGAACTGAACGATATACAAAGAAATTTTTTAATGAGGGTTTATCAAAGAAGATACCTATTTCCAATGTGGGTATTTGCAAAAGAATTATAGATCGTATATCTCTTGTTTATATGGTTGCACCTATAAGAGAATATACCAAGCCGGAAATCACTGATTACTTCTGTGAGAAAGATTTCAAGATGCAGAGGTTAGAACGATTTACTAACCTGCTAGATAGTGTATTGGTTAAACCTACATACAGGGAAAATGTTCTGGATTATGATATTATACATGATTTTGAACCTATGTTCGGGGAAGATCCGTTAAGACCTATTGCTTATACATACCCATTGTCAGCCAGATCAGAAGTGTTAGATACTACCCCGGAACTGTTTGCATACTGGGATTTGGAACATACTTTTATATATGATAAAAATGGGAAGATATATGATGATGAGAATAATCCGGAACATATTAATTTCTATGGGATATTACCATTTGTTGAATGTTTCAGAGAGGGCCGGCCAGAGTATGCTTATTTAGATACCGAGCCTGTTAATGATATTATTAATACTAATACTGTGCTGAATGTCGCAGAAACAAATAAAAGTGCTAACATACATTTTCAGTCATTTGGGTATATATATGCAAATGGTAGTCAGATTGATAAGAAAGATTTGGAGATTGGTCAGGATCAGATATATTATCTGGGTGTTGATGGAACATTAAATGTAACATCTCCTCCGAATAGTGTTCCGGCATTAACTGATTCAATTAAAGAATCTTATAAAATGTTAGCACAGAACTATCATCTCCCTACATCATTCGCAGAGGGAACAACTGCTGAATCCGGTGTTGCATTGCGTTTGAGAAATCAGGAGTTACAGGATAATAAGAAATCAGACATAATTAAATGGAATGATGTAGAGCATAAAATATTTGAAGTTGAAAAACAGATACTAACTGTTGAATTGTTGGTTGATGCAGGTGAATTAGAATCTGTTGATTTCGGTGAAACAGAAGATGTATTATCAGCACAAGAACAGCGGGATCAATGGGAATGGGAACTATCCAAAGGTATTATAGATACTGTTGATATATTAATGCAGATGGATAATGACAGATTCCCGGAAAGAGAAGATGCTTTGGCCTATCTTGAAGAACGCAAACAAGTAGAAGAAGCACCACAAGAAGAACAATCTCCATTATTACAAGCATTGACTAAACCTGTATAATGGCTGATATATTTGACAGATTAGATGATTTAGCAGAGGATATGGCAATAAGAACCGGTATTGCATATAAGGAAGTTGTTGAGGGATTAGATGAATTGATAAAAGGTAAAACAGCAGAAGAAGCAGCGATTATCCTCAATGCAATTAATGTAGAAGTATTACTGACTACTAAATTATCCGGTGTATTTGCAGCATTTGAAAGTGGTGCAATAGATTTATTATCTGAAATACCCATGACATCTCCATTAACAGAACAGGCATTGAGATCAACATTGAATAATGTAATGGAATTTTTATCAACAGAATTTATAGATAAAGTTGCTCCTGATATAAGGAATGTTATTCTTGATGGTATTGTAGGAGAATTACGAATAGACCAAGTGATAGAGAATTTAATAGATATTGCTGACCTATCTCCAAGACAATTAAGAACACTGGTCAATTCCGGGTATAGTCAATATAGTAATGCAATTAAAAAGATGATGTTTGATAAAGTTACTGCTAATACAAAGTTTGTATATATAGGCCCAAATGATAATAAAACAAGAGGTGAATGTAGAGAAAGAATTGAAATGTCACCTGCAACTAAAAGTGAAGTATTAGGAAGTAGGTTTGGAAACTTTGATAATGCTGTATGGAATTGCAGACATAGTTGGGAAGAAGTAACAAATGATATAGTAGGGCAAGGATTTCAGGGAGAAGTATAATGGCAAAGAGAAAGAAATTTTTAGGTGAGAAGTTTTTTAGACAATTAGCAAAAGATGTGATTCCAATGTATAGACGACACATATTCCTTGATGCGAAAGATATTGATGACAAACCTTTTCCCGGATATAAAGAACCATATAAAACATTGAAAGCCACGAATAAGTTACCCAGACAGGATAAAGCATCAGCAGGTTCAACAGCACCTTATGTTTCAGGAGATTTAATGAGAGATTTTAAAATGATTAAGAAGCCTAACGATCAAGGATTCAGTTTTGGAACAACATCTTATGGTGGTAGGGTTAAAAAATTAGCAAAGAATAAAAGGGTTATATCTACGAATAAGAAACCATTACCGGATAAGATCTCAAATTTTGTTATGAAAAGTGTTGGTAAATATGTGTTTGAAGAAGTATTAAGGAGAGAATTTCCGGGCAAAACAATTAGGATTAAGATTAGATAACTGAAAAATAAATAAGGTTATATTTGTGTTTTAAATCACATATCTTATTCCTATAAATAAACACTCACAAAAGAGGGGATAAAATGTCAGAAGAAAGTAAGACAAACATCGTTGAAGAAAA
>VTLG01012539.1_pt1 | contig 12609 bp, 11 predicted proteins | sample 4694571 | NCBI WGS metagenome assembly VTLG01 (sample SAMN12604809, study PRJNA352737) | marine metagenome | biome: ENVO:00000447; feature: ENVO:00000209|ENVO:00000569|ENVO:01000036; material: ENVO:00002151; isolation source: viral sequences binned using virsorter ... | reverse complement strand
ATTTCTGGTATCTCCATTATTTTTTGGGCTGAATATATTCTGGAATAGTGCCACCTGTCATATCTGGCAAAGCATTGTCTAATACTTTGGGCATTATGCCTTGCACATTATCAAGCACTTCATTCATTACTCTTGCTTTGAACTGTTCACTTGTAACAAAGCGGTAAGCGTAATATGAACCGCCCAGCATTGACAAGGTAAGAAATAAAGACAACAATGAGGCTATCTGACAAATACGAGCAAACATGATTAGAGAGGCATTTTTAAAGGCACTTGTGCCTGTGACTATTATAACTTTCTGTGGAATCTGTGCATTAGCACCACTTTATGTTGGTCTTTCTGTTTTATCTACCAAGGTACACCAAAAGTCTTAGTGGGTGTTTTTGAATTTTGTATTTGGGTTGCGACATTAGCTTCAATTTCTGAAACTTTATCTGTGCCAAGTGCAGCTTTAGCCCATGCAATAGCATTATCTTTTGTAATATCTGCATAAGCTGTAAAAGATTCAGAATCAGCAGCAGCAAGCCCTACAGAACCATAAGTATAGCCTCGGTGTCCGCTATCTTCATCACTAACATTCCAATGTATTATGGTAACAACATCAGATAATGAACCGACAGTTTTGGTTGCATCTAAACCAACTATATTCCAAGTAACAGCCATAATAATAAGTATCCTATTTTGATTCTACTGCTTGTACAGTCTCAGTAACCACTTCACTTAATTTTTCTAATTGCTTTAATGCACCTTGATCTTCAATAATTGGCTGCATTAATTGATTTTTTTCAGCAATTTTTTGATCTATTTCTTTTTGAAGCATTTGTGCTTTTGCAACATTAAGTTCAAGACGAGTTTTTGTTTCTTCGTAAAGTTCTTGTGGTGTAGCCATAAAATTAATTTTAGTTATCCAATATTACTAGGCAGCTTCTAAAGCTGCAACTTTGGTTTCCAACACCTCTATTTGTGACTTTTGACGCTTTAACAAATTAACTAATAAAGGAACAAAGTTATCGTATCTTACGCCTTCTGCTGTATATTTTGATGGGTCTCTTTCAACTGACTTGTTATGAGCAGAACCTTCTGTTTCAACCGAATCTTTGGTCGCCCAACTAACCAATCGTGGGTCTACTGTTGCAACTTCTTCCGCAATAAAACCATACCAACCCCAGTCAGATTTTGTTGCCCCTTCTGTTTTTATATCATTAGCACAAGTTGATTTATACCAAACTGGTCTGCAATTTAAAATATTGTCTGCTCTTGTGTCTTCTAAAGTTTCAATGTCAGTTTTATATTTACTTGAAGATGTAAACCTCAAAAGATCGCCATCAGACTCAACATAAACTGGTGAACCACCTGTGGTCACTCCATTATAAACACCAGCAACCGTAAGTTTACCACCAGAACTTATAACCATTCTTGTACCTAAAGTACTTGGTGTTCCTGTTCTCATAAACATACTACAAGCACCAGAAGTTGTATCTACCATTTCAACTAATAAATCTGCACTTATTCCAGAAGCGTTAGAATCTCTTGTTTCAAACTCAATTTTACCGATCATTGCATCATTTTCTGCCGAGGTATCATTATCAGTCAAACGTATTGTTGAAACGCCATTACTTTCTAAATGGAGCATTGCATCTGGACTTGAGACACCTATACCAACCCGACCTAAATCAAAATTACCACCACCTGTATTATTAACTTGAAACATAGTATTATCGTTTTCATCTGCAATTCTGAAAGCAATATTTAAACTTCCACTTGTGGGTGATTCATTATTCACCCCTGCTATTAATACCTGTGGGGTATCACCAACGTCCCATGTATAACCACCAGCGGCTGTACCAATTTGAAACTGAGAACTTGTTCCAGTTGTACCAATGGCAATACGTTGTGAACTATCAATCCTCATAGCCTCTTCACCAATACCACCTGAAGGTCTTGTTTCGAAGGCCATAGCACCCTCATTATTTCCATCATTTTTGTTATAGAATTTGATATTAGCAACACCTTGCCCCCCTCCATCAGCACCTTCAATCTGACTATGAGAATTTGCAGTACCACTTTTATTTTGCAAGGTTATCCTTGCTCCAAGAGTTGAAGTATTTCCTACAAGATAAACATTATTTTCTCCGCTATTTTCAACATGAAATTTATTAGCAGATGCGTTAGGTGAAGTTGTGCCGATTGAAACAACTCCAGTGCTTGAAATTCTCATACCTTCATTGTTAGTGGTATCTTGCTTTCTTGTACCAAAAGTTAAAGCAGTTGCCCTACTATCATCAGCCTCAGGAATAGCACTTATTGTGGCTTGATTAGTTTGTGATGAACTGCCACCTGATTTAGCACGAAATTCTAAAGTTGCATGACCAGCAGCCCCAGTATTTTCTATGTAAACAGTACTATCGTTATCGGTGTCTGATGAACTATAAGCAGTCGTTGATGATCTTGTTACATGAAATAAAACGCTTGGGGTTGAAGTGCCTAAAGCAATGCGATCATTACCAGCATCAAGATAAAATAAATTTTGTTCGGTATCACCTTCAATTCTAAAATCTACATTTGCACCAGTGTCATTAAATATTGTTGTAGCACCAAGCTCCATTCTTTCAACACCGCCAGTTGTGACATTAAAGGTATCAGCAGCAGAACTAAAGCAGCCTGTGTTTGTATCGTCATCAAAAAATAGTGAAGGGGCTGAATTTGTACCGTCTGGCAAAGGACAACTACCATCAAATTTTCTTAAATTTACAAAAGCGTTATTAGCAGCGTTTCTAAGCTGCAACATTGAATCTGTTGTATTTGCAAAACTTTGCAGAGCGTATGTTGTAGATGGTGCTGAAGATCCAGAGTTATTTGAAGATATTGCTAACAATGCATTATTTATGTCCGCTCTCACGTTAGCTCCAGTGGAATTGTCTATAACGTAATCATGTTGAGCCATTGTCTAACCTAATTTTTTTATCTAAGTATATCCTACTTTAAAATTAACTACCACGCCCAAATCCTGTTGCAGCATATTTGAAATTTCTATTAACATGACTTGATCCGTTCTTTATGTCTATATCAAATCCACTTCCAGTTATGTTTGATAAGGCAAAGAAATCACCTGACTGTGCATCTTCAATAGTTATACCGATTGATGGCAAAACAGAATTAGCTGCAATGCTAGTCCCAGACTGGCCTGTGAAGAAGGTATTACTGAAAGATACTGACTTTGTGGAAGTTCCAGAGGCTATCAAACCATTTGTTGCTCCTGCATTACCAAGACTTGTTTCTGTTCGGCTTTCTAATTCTGCTGTATAACCAAGTTGGTCAATCTCAATACTTTGGGCTGGGTCATCAGAATCCATTTCACATCTAAATTTAAAACCTCTTGCAACATAAACACCATTAACAAAAGGATTGAATTGCGTAAAGTTTGCTCCATAAGTACAAGATGTTCCACTTGATATTGTTGCACTCGTAGCGGAAGTTACTGTAAATGTGTTATCTGTTTTTGAGGTTATTTGATAGTTTCCATCAGTCGCACCACCAGCAGCAAAATCTATTACAACAAAATCACCGACAGAGTATCCATGTGCGGTTTTAGTCACAGTGATCGTAGTACCACTTTGTCCATAGCTTACGCCTGATGAGACTACTAAATCAGGGTCAAGGTCAGTTGTTGCCACTAACAAAGAAGCCCCGACATCAAAGGCAGTTGCAGCGTCAAAATCAGTCCAAGTATCTATGTTTCCTGTTCTCCTGTCAATCAGATCATTGGGATAAAAACCTTGAGTAACAAAATGCCTAACTAATCTTAATGGCTGTTTTCCTCCTAAATCTAAAGTACTGGCAAATTCGTAGGATCCACCTGTAATATCTACAGCCCCAATAAAATCAAAGTCAGCAATACTATCAAAATCTGGCTCGTCATCTAGTGTTACAAGTGAACCAAGAACAAGGCCATTAACATCATCACTAAAGAAACAATCATCCTTTGTACCTTGAAAAGGTGGACTATCTAAATCTTCTCTATCTGTTAAAACTGTTAGTTTAGGCAAGGTATTTGGTACTGTTTGAATAATAGTTATGGAAGCATCACCAGAACTTAATCGGCCACCATCATCCCTGAATTTTAGGTGATATGTACCATTTACAATATTTGGGACAATCGACTCGCTGACGTTTCCAGAAAGTGCTGGTAAAACATCAACAGAGTTAGTAAAAGTTGAGCCTGTAGTAAGGTTAGAGCTACGAATCACTACGTTTCCACCATGCAAAACGTCAACAGATGTTGACTGGTCAAAACGTAGTCGTACAAATTGATCTGACAATGGTTCTATTCGTACATTTTGCACATCCTCTGGAAGTGCGGTTTTTCCAACGGCAGTAAAATTATCAACAGTTGAAGTGCTAGAACTAAGAACTCCTAAAGAATTATACGTTTTTACTTTAAAACTATAACTTCCTAATCTTGACTCAAATAATTCAAAATCTGGTCTTGCAACTCTTATTCTTTGTGGGTTATCTTTTTCAAATTGAAATTCAACTAAATATTCTTTCGCACCTTGCACAGGTTCCCATGTAAGAAAAATTTTAGAAACAGCACGATTGTTTAATACAACTATCGATTCAGTTGCAGAAAGGTTTGAAGGGGATGGTTTTTCATCTAGTAAAGTAGTTATATTTCTTGGATCTGCTGCAACAGTTGTGTCCTCTACTTGTGCATATTTGTTTGTGTCGTGAATAGTTGCAACGATATTGTAATTTGATTTGTCTTGTTCTGTTATTGATAAAACTCTATAAGTTTGAAATTCAACAGTTGTATTTTCTATCGCCCAGATACTGTTTGCCTGTGGGACTGCTGAAAATGCAGAAGTCACAGTTATTGTTTTGTCAGAGATAGTGCTTATTGCTCTTGTTTCCATAGTGCCATCAGGCAATATTACAGAAAGTGTAGCTGAATTTTCTGTTGTAAGATCTGTACTATTTGCATCATCAACAATTATTTGAGTAGTAGAAACACCTGTATTGATACGGCCACCTCTACGGACTCCAGCCCTGAGTGAATCAGCAATCCCGATTATTGTAGATGGTCTGACAATCACCCCAGCTTCTAAAGTTGTAGTAAAACTTACCACCTCAGATTCTTTTAAATTTGAGTACAAGAACCACCGACCTAATCTATTGGCTTGACCTCTAGATGTACATGCAAAAGTTTTAATTGTTTTTCTTGTTTTTCCAAATTTTCCGATTGCATCAGATAAAGCTGTGATCTGATCTGTTGTGATTAATTCGTAATTAATTTGCTGAGTATCATTATCAAAATAAGAAACTTCAACTTCAGTAAATTTTGTTCTTTGCCCAGCACCCTGATAAGTAAATCCATTTTCTGTGACATTTGCATTAGTAAATAAATATTGAGGGTCAGATGTTCCTGTTGACAAGTTAGTGGGTCTATCTTGAGACAGTTGCAAAGTTCCAACACCATAGAAAGGCATTGCATTCATTATCGAACAAAGATCGTTGATCAAGGTATAAGCGTCTTGTTTTTGATTTAAAATTATATTTGCTGAAAAACGTGGCTCCGTTGTTTCAGTTATAGGATCTGTAATTAGTTCACTAGAATAAACACTTGCAGAGTAAAAAGAGAAAACATCTAATGAATCCTCTTGTATAAGGCCATCAGAACCTCCAAAACCTTTATCAGTTGTCAAAATATCATATAAAACCCAAGCTGGATCTGAACACCATTCTTTATCAGTTTTGAAAGTTCCATTAAAAACATAATCTGCTGGATAAATTACTCTGCCATTGTTTGAATCAATTGTTGTTCCATGCGGAACCTTTATCTTGGTTCCTTTTATGCGGTATTTTCGAGAAGGAAAGGATTGAAATTCTTGAGCATTAAATCTCAATGCTACATAAGCAAAACCTTGATATGCTCTTGCATCTGTGAGGATTTCTGTAAAAGATAAAAAATTAGATGCGTTTTGTAATTGACTTGTTGTCGAGTCAGCAGTATTTCTAATTACTGTCACCGTTAAAGGAAAGCTTAAAGTAGATGCAAGTTTTATTTCATAATCTTTTATATATGGACTTGTAGCCTTTCCATTTATTACATCTTCAACTACTGGATTATGAACAGTGCCATCATTTTCAGTAATTCTGATAGACATTTTTACTTCAACACCATCAATATTTCCATCAGTTTTGAACTCTTGTAAAGAAGGAAACTGTAAAGAGACTCTAAGACGATCAAAAGCAGTTGTACTTGTAGATCTTGATACAGATGAAGAATTAGTTACTGCAACTCCTACAGGCACAGTATTTGCTGTTGCAGTTATTTCTTGCAGTGCAGTTTGATTTGATGCACCATCTTTAAAAAATACTTCTACATTTGGAAAATTTTCATCACCATTTGCATTTAATAAAGGAGTATTATTTAAAAAAATGCTTTTTCTAAAGGTATCGGTTCCGCTTCCTCCAACATCAAAAATAGAATCAATTTGTCCGTAGCCTAATAAATCAAATACTGTTGCAAATTGTTTTGATCTAAGACCACCATCTACTAAATCAGGGTCAACAACCTGTTTTTTTATTGCTTCTAGTTCTGAACCTCCAATAAGTTCTGGCATTTAAGTAATCTCCTTAACTATTTGAGCAGTATCAACTGAAGAACTGATAATAATAGATCCAGAAAACACAAGTCCATATAAAATAGGTACTGGGACACCACTAGAACTAATATTTTGAATCCCATTAAAATTATAAGATCCTCGCATTGCTGGATCTGTATCCCCTACAGCAGACTTTGAAGCAGAAGGTTGGCTTGGAGAAAGCAAAGAAGTAACACCATCAATAATCATTGATGTACCAATACTTGTCAAAAGTCCTCCAACACCACCTGTTAAAAGAGTAGCTCCTATTGATAAAGCATTATTAGCAACAAAATTAACAGCAGAACTGGCAACGTCACCTACAAAATTAGCTGCACCTTTGAAAACATTAGTAACAGCTTTGAAAGCCTTTTTTGCTCCAACAGCAACAGGAATTATTTGTATGTCACCTCTTGCACTCATATTTAATAAATCACCATTTACAGAATTACCTCCGATTTTTATTTTGTATAACTGTTCATTCATGTGCTTATCAATACCAACAAAATTAGCCCTTAAAAAATTAATAGCCTGTTGTGGTGTTTTAACAGCAGCTTCAAATGATGATTGTCCTAAAAAGTCTTTTAACTTTCCATAAACTTTTATTTTTTTAAGCTGCATATCTATAAACCTCTTTTGTAGCTTCAATATAGCCTAAATCATATAATTCTCTACAACTTAATTTATTTGCCTCATGGTGCAAAATTAATTGATCGCCAATATATAAAGCAACATGACTAAGTTTTTTTCTTGGTCCCATCATAAGCAATACATCACCTTTTTTTATTTTGTCAGTAGTTTCTTGTTTTTGAAAATTTAATTTTGGTAAAGCATATTGAAACTCAGGACTATTTAAAAATGATTTTATACTTTTTGGTCTATGCCAGTATGGAATATCAATATTTTTAGTTTCTTTAAACCAATCACAAACGACAGTCCAGCAATCTTGTTGACCCCATACCCATCTTCTTCCAATCAGTGAAGGTGCTTTCCAACCCGAAGGCTTAACAATGTTCCAGCTTTTATGCTCAATACTGTAAATGTGATATGGATAGCCAACATATTCAGAAGATGCTCTATCACCATCAGAGGGTTCAGATGAGCCTGTAGGGTGACTATGCACAACTCCAAGTATTTCACCTCCTTTATCTTCGCACTCAGCCCAATCCTCTGGATCTAAAGCAAAAAATTCAAATTGATCCTCTGCAATATTTTTACAAGGCCAAAATATTTCTTTCCCTTCGACAATCGCAACTAATCCACAAGCCTCATTAGGTGCTTGTTCTTCTGCATATTTTATAAAATTATCTTTCCAAGTCATTTTAAAAATTTTGTAAAGTGCCAACCAAAGGGAAATCAGATCTAGTGACCAATTTTTTTGGTGCGCCAATACCAATTAAATCAAATGTACTTACTAATTCAAATTGTACAATATCTCTGTTTTCTGTCACTTTTCTTTCAATAAAATAAATTTCTTGAGGAAGTTCGCTTGATGGGTCTGGTGTTCCATAAGGATTTAGAGAACTTGGAAAGTTAACGGCATCTAAAAATCTACTTAAAGTCCGTCTGCGTATAACCTTTGCTCCTGTCAAATCAGAAAAAGCTGTTGTCTGATTGACTTTTTGTAAAATGGCTGTGATAGTGCCAAGAATATTTGAAAAAGTAAGTGTAGGTCTTGGAAGTTTACCCTTGCCAGAGTATGAAAAACCATCTGCTTCACAAGGCATTCTTGCGTATGTATTGGACTGCCAGACTATATCATTATTAGTTGTAAGGTTTACACCAGAGTGAAACAAAAACACAGTTTCATCTGAGATTGTTGCATTCACATTGAATGACACAGCCCCACTTGTTGACTGTGAAGTAGTGCCTGTAACTGTAAAAGTATTTGTTGCGACTGTTTGAATTGTATAAACGCCATCAATTCCATTGCCAGATGTAAAGTCAAGACTAAGAATCAAACCAGCAGAAAATCCATGTGAGTTAAGAGTGATGGTTATGGTTTGTCCTGACTGCGAATATGTGGCTGTTTTTGCGGACTTTGTATAATGAACATCAGCTTTCAATTCAACAGAAAACAATTCAATAATTGATTTATTAGTAAGCTGTTGTAGTTCTGAGACAGGGTTTGCCATTATGGTTCAAATACTTCTCTAAAAGTTGTTGTGATAATAGCTCTTTCATTGTAAGGAATTGATTTTGTCCACGAATCACAAACGTATTGGCCAGCACCAGATAAAGTAATTGATACATTCCCACTATTAGTTGCACTAGCAGCAGCAGTTACTGTAAATGCGTCATCACTGGTTACAGATGCAACAGCAAAATCTCCATCAGTTGCAGAGCCAGATGTGTAATCAATTGTCAAAACATCACCTAAAGCAACTCCATGCGAAGTAATGCTTATAGTCACAGTTGTTCCACTTTGTGAATATGTGCCTGTCTTTGTAAATCCTTCTGCTGGTGGAGTAAATGTAAAACTTGCCTGATCATTAACACGACTTCTTAAAAATGCTTCTAGAACATCAGCTTGAGTTTCAGAAACATTAAAAGTTAAATCATATACTTTTGGGTCTTGTGTAAGCGGTAAACCAAATAAAGTTCTAAACTCATATCCATCACCTAAAGCTGTTGTTCTGACTCTTGGATTGCTTTTTTTTCGCATCCCATAGGTAGGAGTGATTGAAGGAAATGTTGCCATTATGGATTTAGTAAACCTCCTGATCTTTGTTCTTGAATAATTGTACTTTGGACAACAGAAGCGATAAGTTCACCAAACTGCCTACCGCCTTGCTCTGTAGATCCTTGAGTGTCCATTCCAGAACTATCTACGTTTATTGTAATGTTATTTACAGTGCCGCCACCAATTTTGTTATTTGGAATTATATTCCCACCCCTTGAACCCATTTGCAAAATTTCAGGCCCTCGCTCACCAACCAAAAATGCACCCCCAGCAGAAACAGGGCCACCACTTGCTCTTCTACGAAATAAACCACCTAAAAATCCACCGATACCACCGCCACCGCTTTTTTTACCACCACCAAACACATTGCCAAGAAATCCACCAACAGCGTTTCCTAGACCAGAAACAGCCCTTTGCATAGCGACCTCAACAAGCTTTCTTTTTAGATTATTTAATACACCTGTAGCAGCTTCAGCTAACGACTTTGTACCCATCACAGCATCAGTCAATCCTTTAACCACTCCATCTTCAACACTTTTACCGATTTCCATAAAAGTATCTTTTAAATCTTCAGCCTCTTGTTTTGCTTTCTTTTCTGCCTCTGTTAGTTGTTCAACACCTGTTTTTATATTTTGAGTAACAGGAACAATATTATTTTTTGCGTCAAGTTGTTCTTTTACTTCATTTGTAACAGTTTTTTCTACCTCTGAATATTCAACAATTTTTGGAATTAATTGATCTACAGACTTTTTAATTTTTGGAAAAGGATTTTCGAATTTTGGAAATTTAATATCTAAATCTACTTGTGGCAATTTAATACCTCCAAGAAGTTTTCTTAATGGCTCTGGTATAAGAGCAACAACTTTTTCAAATGCTCTTTGATAAAACTTAACTATGTTTTGTGCAGTGCCAGCAACTAACTTTCCAACACCTTCAAAAAAGTTAACTACAGGCTGTGTTGCTTCCACAAAACCATCAATTATGCTGTTTCTTAAATTAGCTGCATTTCTAATAGTTACACCAATAACTCCACCAACAACTCTTGCAAAAAAGATAGCTCTTTCTGAAGCGTCTGAAACAGCCTCTTTTATACCTATCCAACCTTGCTCAAGATTAAATAAAGTTGCTGTTGCATCAACTCCTATTGCTTCTCCAATAACTTTTCCAATTTCACCAATAACAGCAAATAGCTGCCTAAAAGGTAAAAAGACTGCCTTTACAGCAAGTCCTAAAGCTTCAACTGTGACAGCAGTTACTTTTAAAACTTCTCTAATTATCACTCCAAAATCAGAACCCTCAGTTGTTAAATTTGTAAACGCAGTTCCGATTCTTGTAAGCTGTCCTTGTATTGTATTTGCTGCTGTGAAAGCGTCTTGTGCTGCCCTTCCTTGTGCGTTAGCTTGGTTTTCTAAAGCTTCATTAAACTTAACTAATTCATCATTCAATAAAGGTTGTATTGCTGTAAGAGCCTCTACACTTCCAAATAATTTAGATAAATTATCTGCACTTGCACCACCCTTTGCAACAATTTCCTCTAAAACTCCACTTAATCCTTTTGACTTTAATGCAGCAGCACTAAAATCAATGCCAAGTTTTTCTGCTACTTTAGATGCTTCACCAGTGGGCTTTTGTATCGAAGCAATAACCTGTCGTAATCCAGCAAAGGTAGATTCAACAGGAACACCAGTTGCAGTAACAGCAGAAATCGCAGCATTTAATTCATCAATACTTACACCAGCACCAGCCGCTATTGGTGCAATACGTCCTATTTGCTGTGCATATTGGTCAACAACAATTTTACCATCAGCTTGTGTCTGTGCGAATCCATCAACTATTTTTCCCGCCTTATCTGCTTCTAAGCCGTAAGCATTTAGAACAGATGTTGTTGCGTCAGTAACAGTTTGTAAATCAGAAAAACCACCAGTTGCCCCTAACTGGGCAGCTTTAAGTATTTCTGTAATTTCAGCAGTCTCAGCAAAACCAGCAGATGCTAAATCATAAGATGATTCTAATAATTGAAGTTGTGAAACCTGACCACTAAGCTCATTTGATAAAGTTGCAAGCTTTGGTGTTAGACCTTCAACATCAACTCCCAAAGTTTTTACTCTTGCACTAGCAAAATCAGCCCTTGCTAAATTACCAAATGTCTTAGTAAGAGCAGCAACTAAAGTGATTCCAGCAGTAAGTGGCCCTAAAGCTGTCGCTAACGCAGCCCCAGCAGTTTTAAAACTCAAAGTAGCTGCTTTTGCACCAGCACCAGCACCGAAAAATCCTTTTCCTATTATTGGTAAAGCTCTGTTTGCATCTTTTAATTTGCTATTTGTTCCGTTTACAGTGTTATTAAATTTTTGTGCCTGAGTATTTACATTCTTTAATGCTGTTATGGCTTGCGTAGCTCCTACTCTTAGTTCTACGTTTGAAACTGCCACGACTAAACAATAACTCCTTTAACTATATCTTGATTTGCGTTTCATTGCATCTATCTCTTTCTTTTCTCTTTCTGATTTTAATTCGTAATATCCAGCAAAAAATACCAACTCCTCCTCAGTAAGTTGTGTTCTTAATTCACTAACTGTCTTACCTAATTCTGTTGCAAGGAAAAACTCAAAATTTAACCAGTTATCCCCCCTTAGGATTCCTTTACGTTATCAATTGTTGCGTTTTGATTTACACCAAATAAAAATAACTCAATCTCGTTCAATACATTTTCTGGTAACTCATTTTGCAAGTTAGCAAAATCGGCTGGGTGAAATGCTTTTGTACCATCTTCATTCTCTGCCAACTGACAAAGCATGTGTGTAGAAACTACTAATGGATCATCACTGCCAGCCCTTTGGGTTGCTCTGGCTCTGTCTGCCCTTGTAATAGCCTTAAAATATAGACTGCATACTGTTTTACCGTTATCATCTTTAACGTCAAATTTACGCCTTTTAGAAAGGTCAAAAGCGTCCTTTAAAAGGTCGAGGGTTTTCTTTTCTGCCATAAATTAAATGCGAAGTATTTTTAATTTACTATATGTCAGAGGTTATTGCACCTGTTGTCTGGAATGAAATGTTTATCAACTGAGTTTCTCCAAGTGTTGCACCATACTCAGCACTTGTAATGATTCCAGAAAAAGCTAATTTTTTAGAACTAGCTGAACTATCAGGGAACAGTTCAAACAATGCGTCACCAGCATCACCTGTTGTTAATATGTCCTCAACAAAAGATAAATAGTCAGAGTTACCAGCATTGTCATAAATCAATTCTGCTGAACCTTCACCAGAGATAAGACCACCAACA
>VTLG01009079.1_pt1 | contig 12610 bp, 20 predicted proteins | sample 4694571 | NCBI WGS metagenome assembly VTLG01 (sample SAMN12604809, study PRJNA352737) | marine metagenome | biome: ENVO:00000447; feature: ENVO:00000209|ENVO:00000569|ENVO:01000036; material: ENVO:00002151; isolation source: viral sequences binned using virsorter ... | reverse complement strand
TCGCAGATTTATCAAGCGAGATCGATACAGCTTCAACAGGAGTAATGACTGCCTCAGAAGCAGATCAGATCGCAGATGAAATTATTGCGAATAATATAGAAGAACAACAACAACAAGTGGCAGCAAGCGCAGAAGAAAGCGGAGAATATGGAGATCAAACAGCTTTAGTAGCTTTTATAGGTTTTAATCCAAATTTTTCAGGTTACTACTCTCAAACGCTTCCACAGAAAGCGGATTGGTACGAATCTAGAGAAATTTATGCAGACGCAAGAATTTCAGACAATGTATCAGCGTTTTATGATATGGCAGGAACTAGTTTACGTACTATAAGAGGTATGATAAACGCCCAGCCAAACTTATTAGGAGAATAAGATGGAATTTTTTCAAAAGAAAACGGGACAACTAATCGCTCTAGGAACTATAGTGGCAACCTTAGCTGGTTTTGGCTATACTGGGGCAACTTATGTTAACAGATTAGAAAATTTAGAAGCTAAAATTGGAGGAATCTCAGAAGCAGAGGATAATACTGCTGATCTTGAGAATAGATTTGCTGCAATTGAAACTTCTATTGAATACATTAATAAAAGTTTAGATGAAGGAATATCGGTTTCACTCAAGACTCAAGCACAACAGCTTGTAGATGTGAAAACAGCAGTGGCTACTTTAAAAGCTGATGTACAGAATCTAAAAGAGGACACAGAAGGCAACCCCCTTCTCGGTGACTAACTTCAAGACACCAATCGAAAAAAAGTTCTTGACTTTCATTTCGATTTTTGTTATAATACAAAAGTGAACATTAAAATTCACAAGAAATAGGGCAACTTACATGGCTGAGGAAAAATCGACAAATACAGAACTCGATATAAGACTTACGACTCACGAAGCAATTTGTGCTGAGCGTTGGAAAACTACATTTAACCAGTTGGAGGGCATAGAATCTCGAGCTGCGTCAAGGTTTTCTGGACTCGAAAGTCAAGTCACGCGTTTAGAGACGATAATGATCGCTGTAGCTGGCACAGGTTTAGTAGCTGGTGGCGGATTACTTTGGTCAATTCTTACTATGATGCCTAAATAAAAGGAAATTTAAAAATGAAAAAAATATTAGCATTAATACTAGCCTTTACCGCAACTTCAGCGTTCGCTGATGTAAGTGGTGGTGTAACCCTAGCTTCTGATTATTTTTTCAGAGGTGTTAGCCAGACACAAGGGGAATCTGCTGTACAATGGAATTTGGAAGCAGAGAAAAACGGAGTTTATGGAGGAACCTGGGGTTCAACTGTAGACTTTGGAGGAGAAGCCTCAATAGAGTATGATTTCTATGGCGGCTATAGATGGCAAAATGATGCTGTCGGTGTAGATGTTGGAATTATTCAATATAATTATAACAATCAAATAGATTCAGTAGAAGAGATGTATGGTGTACTTTCGTACAAAATATTTTCAGTCGGATACTGGAGAGATAGAGATAATAGTGACTTAGACTATAAACAAGTTGAAGTTGCATTACCTTGGGTTGATTTTGCCGATGTATCTGTTAGATATGGTGAATTTGGAAATGATTCTAGGTTCGGTCAAGTTACCGTTTCTAAAGAGTTAAAGAACGGATTTAATCTTACTTTAGAAGTTATTGATGATGTTGATGAAGCTGTGCTTCATAAAACAAGCGAAGTAGCTTTAAGCTTAGGATATAGTTTCTAAATGGCTTATTCTCAACGAGTAGTACGCAGATTCGAAAATGTACTAAAAAATCCACAAGCGCATAATGTGGGGCGCCTTGATCCAGATGCTTCCAATGTTGGAACTGGAATGGTCGGTGCTCCTGCTTGTGGCGATGTTATGAGACTACAGATAGATGTAGATAGTGACATAATAAAAGACGTTAAATTTAAAACTTATGGTTGCGGGTCAGCCATAGCAAGTTCAAGTGAATTAGTAAATTTACTAGTGGGCAAAACTCTGAAACAGGCGAATGACATCACAAATAAACAAATAGCTGAAACATTAAGTCTGCCGCCTATCAAGATACATTGCTCAATACTTGCAGAAGAAGCGATAGCAGAGGCTATCAAGGATTATGAAGTGAAAAAAGCTCACCGTAATCATAACAGAGGATAAAAATGGAAAAAGAATATCAGACTAAAGATCTGAGAGCAGCATTAGCTAAAAGAGAGAATGCAAAAGATGGCGAAATATTTAAAGATGGAGATGTCTTTAAATTTAAGTGGAAAGGCAGCGAATGTGGCTATGCTACTGAAAAAGATGCTAAAGAAGGACTGAAGAAGGTCAGTGGAAAAGCTAAAGGCTAGAATTAAAGCTTTTTGGCTATGGCTTGTATCAAAATTCTTTCCACGATACAAGTTAACCGTCAGTTATAACCAAACTTGGGGGGATTCTGACGATACAACCTATGTAGTAAAGAAATTTTACTCAAAGAAACCCAAGTATTTAAAATTTAGAACGCACGAAGGAGACTTAGTTGAAGTCACAGGTGCGGAAGGATTAAATTACAGGATAGAAGAATTATGAATCAAGTATTAATAGGAATACTACTAGTATTAGGAATATTTAGTTATTACCTATATAGTGAAAATGCTACTTTAAAGGCTAATAATCTAGCTTTAGAGGGCGCAATAGAGACTCAAAAAGAGGCTATGGAAACTATGAAGAATGATTTTGAACTCCAAACAACTCAACTCAATGAAATGACAATGAAAAGCCAAGCGGCTCAAAGAGAGTTGAATAGATATACACAATTTATTCAGGAATACAAGCTTACTGCAAAAGTACTTGAAGATCCTGAGGGAATGCAAAGGAAAATAAATAATGGAACAAAACACATATTCGAAGATATTGAAAAACTTAGTGATACTGTTGACAATCTCGATGATGGTCTCCAGTTGCAGCATTCTGGGGGGTAAAACTAAGCAAATAGAGGTAATGGCTAAGCCTATAGAGCGAACCATTATCCAACCAGTTATGCCTAGAGAAATAGACTTGAAAGAGCCTATGTGGTTTGCAGTTACAGAAGCAAATCTTGATAAATTTGTAGCAGACATAAAAGAAGAACATGGAGACATAGTATTTTTAGCTATGTCAATACCAGATTACGAAGTAATGGCATATAATATGCAAGAACTTAAACGATATATAACTGAACTTAAAGAAGTGGTTGTTTATTATCGTAAAGTCACAATGCCACCTTCAGAAGTAAAGAAGGAAAAGGAAGAAGTAACCAAAAGGCCTTCAGTAGGAATATATCCTAGAGATAAAAAAGAAACTTCTTCTACGATAGAGACACAAAACTTATATTTAGCAAAAGGTACAATAAATACTACCGAAGGACTTTGGCTGATATACGAAACTTAACGAAAAATAAATGAAACATATGATAAAATGGCTTAAAGTATGTGCCTTTTTATTAACATTAGTATTAATAGTACACAGTTTAGAAATTGTTTATGATATACTATATCATCATCAAGCGGGTACTTTACTAAAACCTCATTAATAAATAAAACTAATAAGTCGCAGATAGTTTATTGCGGCATGAATCAGTAGATAGATTATTACTGATATGGAGAAAAAGAATGAGAAACCTAATATTAGGTATCTTTGCTCTACTTATAGCAAGTTGCGCATCAGTAGGAGCAGTTATAGACAGTACTAAATCTGTCGCTACAGGAGTATTAGATATGACTGTAGGAACTGCCTCAAGAGTTGTTTCAGCAGTTGCAGAAGATGTTGCAGATGCAACAGCATTTGTTGCTGATACTGCAGCAGGTACAGTTAAAGCAGCCGCAGATAAAGTAGATTCAGAAACCGACCAATTACAGAGTGAAGAACAGGATTCAGAATAGATTAGACACTTGTAATAAGTGTTCACATCTTAAAGGTTTTAAGACATGCGACATATGTAACTGTTTCATGCCCTTAAAAGCCAGACTAAAGCGGGCTACATGCCCTAAGAATAAATGGGAGAAATAAATGGATATGGTGAAAAAATACATGGACTGGGTAAAAGACAGAGTTTCTGAGAGAACATCTTGGGACGGAGCTGTTATTATGCTAGTTTGTTTAGTTGTTTTACTTACAGGCGGATTAGCCAAAATATTAGCATTTGCAGGACTACTCTATGGAGCGTGGACCTGTTATAAAGCAGAACTTTAATGCCAATAAGAAAAGTTAAAGGCGGTTGGAAAATAAGCAATACTCCTGGTGTTTCTAAAACGAAGAAAGCTGCGAAGCAAAGGCTTCGCGCTATCAAGTACCGCCAAAAGAAGAAACGCAGGAAAGGACGCGGAAAGCGTAAGAGAAAGTAAATGAAAAGCATAAGTTTTTTAGGAGCACAAGCAGCTTGTGGTACAAGTGTGGGGGCAGCCTCAACATTTGAAGGCGCTACAGAAGTCAGGCTTGTTAATACTGGAGCAGCAGAATATTTAGTCACTATAGCAAATAGTGCAGATACTACATTAGCTACCTTCACATTAGAAAGTTTAGACGATATTATCGTTAATAAGGAAGATACCGATCAGATATTTGCTGCAAATGCAGCAGTTGTTGGTACACCCTGTACGACGAGTTTAAGATAATGACTATTAACGTAGGTAGAAATTACACTAACAGAGTGGGGAAACCCAAAAAGAAAAGGAAGAAAAGAAGAAATGCACGTAGAAGAAAGAGATGAATGGCTTGAAGAAGTTGCAAAAACTTGTAGCGTAACTTTAGCTGTTTTAAACAAGAAGGCAGAGCATGAAGGCTATATATCTGAAGCTGATCAGATGATGAGCGATGTTTGCATGGGCTATCTTTATCTTTTAAACGTATGTGATTCGGAAGGAGTTCTTTTAGAGGCTCCAATTGTAGAAACTATAACTGAAAAGACAATTCACTAATGTTAGACATAAGTAGAACAGATATACTTTATGATAATCTAATGGCGTTTGACGCTTCAGAGCGTTTTATAAAACTTCCTATTTCAGAATACATGAACTTATTAGGCATTGAGCCTAATTCAGCACAAAAAGCATTAATCAATGCTTTAAATAACCCAAAATATAGATTTGTGTGCGCCGCTATTTCAAGGCGTCAGGGAAAGACATATATTACAAATGTCATTGGACAGCTTGTTTCACTCGTGCCGGGTTCCCACATATTAATTATGTCACCAAACTATGCTTTATCGCAAATTTCCTTTGATTTACAAAGGCAACTTATAAAACATTTTGATCTTGAGGTGGTTAAAGATAATGCTAAAGATAAGGTAATTGAACTATCCAATGGTTCAACTATAAGAATGGGTTCAGTTAATCAGGTTGATTCTACCGTTGGTAGATCATATGACCTGATTATTTTCGACGAAGCAGCGCTAGCTGACGGAAAAGATGCGTTTAATGTTGCCCTTCGTCCTACATTAGACAAAGAAGATAGCAAAGCCGTCTTCATTTCCACTCCAAGGGGTAGAAATAATTGGTTTGCAGACTTTTATCACAGAGGTTTCAGTGATGAATTTAAGGATTGGGCTTCTATAAGAGCTACTTATCACGAAAATCCAAGATTTAGTGAAGAAGATATAGTAGAAGCGAAGAAATCAATGTCCCAAGCTGAATTTTCACAAGAATATTTAGCAGATTTTAACACATATGAGGGACAGGTATGGAATTTTAATTTTGAAGAATGTGTCGCAGACCTGAGTCAACTTGATACCAGTAAAATGGACGTTTTTGCTGGCCTTGATGTCGGGTATAAAGACCCAACCGCTTTTTGCGTGATAGCATATGATTGGGATCAAGAGAAATTTTATCTAATAGATGAGTACCTTGATGCTGAGAGGACTACCGAACAGCATGCAACAGAAATTCGCAGAAGAGTAGAAAAATATAGTATAGATTGGATTTATATCGATTCGGCAGCTCAACAAACTCGCTTTGATTTTGCCCAAAATTATGATATATCTACTATAAATGCTAAAAAATCTGTTCTTGACGGAATTGGACGTGCAGCAACCATAATTGACAATAATAATCTGATTGTAGATCAAAAATGTCAACATGTATTGCAAGCAGTAGACCAGTATCAGTGGGATCCAAACCCCAATTTAATGAAAGAAAGGCCAAAACATAATATGGCTAGTCATATGTCAGACGCTTTAAGATATGGACTTTATACTTTTGAGACATCAGCGAGCACTTTTTAGTGAAGACCAACAAAAAAATAAATGTTGACAAAAAGGTGAATTTTTGGTATAATTTTAATAAATGAGATTTTATGGATTTAAAAAGAGATTTAGTCAAGTACGTTAGAGACAAAGCGAAATCTAAGTATAAGAAAGGAACCCAGTGCTATATTTGCGGGGAAACAGAAAACTTAGACTTTCACCACTTCTACGGAATGACTGAGTTACTCGAAACTTGGTTAAAGAGTAAGAAAATTACTATAACCTCGGCAGATGAAATAATGAATCTTCGAGAACTTTTCATTGAAGAGTATACAAATGAAATTTATCACGAAGCTGCTACACTATGCAAAGCCCACCATCAAAGGCTCCACAGTATTTATGGTAAACGACCTAAGTTAGTGACAGCACTTAAGCAAAAGAGATGGGTTAATATACAGAGAGAAAAACATGGCATGGTATGACAGAATTTTAGGCAGACAAATACCTGAGGAGGAAAAATTAAATCCTGCTCAGTCTTTTATCGGCATGGAAGAAGGGTTAACAATTGACACCCGAGAAAGCAAGGACAATTACAGATCAGCGTACGAGGAACTAGAAGTAGTTAATCGAGCGGTGAATATGATAGTAGACGATAGTTCGGATATTCCTTATGATATAGGAATGAAGATTAACGGAATCGCACCAGTAGTAGAAAATGTTCGAAAAACTCGTGTAGATTTATTACTTAATAAAGAACCGAACCCGTTTCAGGACATCAATACCTTTAAGAGAAATCTTATTATTGATTTAATGATTGACGGGAATATTTTCGTCTATTTTGATGGAAGACATTTATATCATCTTCCAGCACAGAATGTAACAATTCATTCTGATACTAGTACTTATATAGAGAAATTCGAATATGATGGTCATATCGATTATACTCCTAAAGAAATTATACATATCAAAGAAAACTCATTTAAATCAATTTATAGAGGAGTACCAAGATTAAAACCAGCATATCGAACTATGTATTTACTAGATAATATGAGGAAGTTTCAAGATAACTTCTTCAAGAATGGAGCGGTACCAGGATTAGTACTTAAGAGCCCTAACACTCTTTCTGAGAGAATCAAAGAAAGAATGCTGCAAGCATGGCAAACTAGGTATAATCCTAAAAATGGCGGTAGAAGGCCACTTATTTTAGATGGAGGGATTGAAGTTGATGATCTAACAAAAATTAACTTTAAAGAATTAGACTTTCAAGCTTCCATTAACGCAAATGAGAAAATTATTCTAGAAGCAATGGGTGTTCCACCTATTCTTTTAGACGGAGGCAATAATGCTAACATTAGACCTAACCATAGGCTATACTATCTGGAAACAATACTTCCAATAGTAAGAAAAATTGGTTATGCTTTTGAAAGGTACTTTGGATTTTCAGTAACAGAGAATGTCACAGATATTCCTGCACTACAACCAGAGTTAAGAGATCAAGCATCTTATTATGCTACTCTTGTAAATACTGGCATTATGGCACCAAATGAGGCTAGGGAAGCTTTAGGACATGAACCTTTAGAAGGACATGACGATTTAAGAGTCCCAGCAAATATAGCGGGTTCAGCAGCGAACCCCGAAGAAGGTGGAAGACCACCACAAGAAGAGGAACAGGATAATGGCGAACAAGAAAGCAATTCTTAACCAATTAGCAGATTTTTTTGCTAAACAGGGTAAAGTTTTAACTCCTTCTGAGTATAAAGCTCTTGGTGCAGATGTACCTATGAGATTTATGGCGGCAAAAAGACCTTTTGGGTCTTGGTCGCGTATGACTCAGATGTTAAAAGTGAACTTTCCAGACCAATGGGCCAAAGCTAACCCCGAGCCAGCAGCAGCGCCTGCACCAAAAGCAGAACCTGAAGCGGCTCCAAAGAAAGCAAAAGCAGCTCCCAAAAAAGCTAAAAAGTGAGGTAGATAATGGAGAAAATTTTTCATTGGACTAACACTTTTAAAACTCTAGGCGAGGACGAAGACGGTAGCATAAAAATCTCAGGATTGGCTTCTACTAATGCTTTGGATCGTACTGGAGATGTTATTAACCATGATGCATGGACAAAATCAAATGGATTAGAGAATTTTAAACAAAATCCTATAATTTTGTTCAATCATGACTATAATAAGCCGATTGGTCGCGCTACTTCTATGGAAGTAAGCGAACAGGGTTTAGAGGTGGGAGCAAAAATCTCTAAATCAGCAGGTGAAATAAAAGATTTAATAAAAGACGGCGTTCTTGGAGCCTTTTCCGTTGGTTTCAGAGTCAAGGATGCTGATTATAATGATGAAACTGACGGATATAAGATAAAAGACGCCGAACTTTTTGAGGTATCAGTCGTTAGTGTTCCAGCTAACCAGACTGCTATGTTTTCTATTGCGAAATCTTTCGATTCTCAAGAGGAATACGAGGAGTTTAAGAAAACTTTTATATCTAACAATAATATGGCTACATCAACAGACACAGTTAATATTGGTGAAGTTGATACGCCACAAGATGAGGTTAAAACCTCAAACCAGGAGACTAATATGTCTAAGGACACTAAAACTCCCGAAGCTGAAACAGTAGACTTGAAAGCATATGCAGAAGAAATTGCGAAAGCAACTGCTGCAAAAATTGCTATGCAAGACGCTGAAAGAAAAGCTAAGGAACAAGCAGAAGTGGAAGAAGCAGCTGAGCTAGAAGCTCAAGAAAAAGCTGCTGAAGAAGCGGAAGTGGAAAAAGTTAAGACAATAGTAGAAGTTGGAATGTCTGGAGCTGAAAGGCTAATGAAAGATGTTGAAGAACGTGTTTCTGAAAAGCATGAAGACCTCGAAAAAGTAGTTAACGAACTTAGAACTGAACTCACTGAAAAGAAAGATGAAATTGAAGCAATTCGTGAATCTAAAAGAATTTTTGGTGATAGACAGAACTCTGACTGGCAGAAGGCCTTTGCAAGCGACATTGATGACGCTTGGGTAATGGGTCTTGCTACAGGTAAAGGTTATGATACTAAACTTGGTAGAGAAGTTACGGAGAAAGTCAATGCACATTCAGGTGTAGGCGTTTCTTCAGCTGACTTTGAACAAGTAGTATCAACTAATGTCGAAAGAGATATACAGTTAAAATTAGTGCTAGCTCCCTTATTTAGAGAAATCCAAATGAGTTCAGCTACACAAATTATCCCAATCTTACCAGATGCTGGTTACGCAGAATTTACTTCTAACCAAACAGCATCGGGCTCAAGCCCACATGGTAACTTGGAAGAAAGAGGCGACGCCTATGGTACACCATATGGTGGAGTCGACTTAACTGAAAAGACTCTTTCAACTAAGAAGTTAATTTCACAATCTTACTTAGGTAACGAGACTGAAGAAGATGCTATACTACCAATTCTTCCTTTAATAAGGGAATCGATTGTTAGATCACATGCACGTGGTGTTGAAAATGCACTATTAGCAGGTGATCATGCCGATGGTGTTTATGGTACTGGCGGAGCTGCCCCATCAGGTCTTATAAGACTTGCTACGATTGGTAACTCAGGTACGTCACACCAATCAACATCTGCAACAGCATTTGCATCTGAATCACTTACAGCAGCAGATCTTCTCAATATGAGAAAGAAAATGGGTAAATATGGTATGAATCCTTCAGAAGTTGTTTACATTGTAAACTCTCAGGAGTACTTCAACCTACTTAGTGACGCTGAATTCCAAGATGTGAATTTAGTTGGTGCTGATACAGCAACTAAGTTAAGTGGTGAAATCGGATCAGTTTATGGCTCTAAAGTCATAGTCTGTGATGAGTTTGCTACACCAGCTGTGAATAAAGTATTTGCAGTTGCAGTTTGGGCTCAGAACTATGTAATGCCACGTCTACGTGGAATTACTATTGAATCTGACTACGAAGTAGCCAATCAAAGGAGAGTCCTAGTGGCTTCTCAAAGAATCGGGTTTACCGATCTGATTGCTACAGCAACTTCAGTGCATACACTTCAATATAAAGCTTCTTAATAGCTTAATGATTTTATGTGAGGGGAGTTTATCCCCTCACTAAAATTAAAGGAAAAATATGGCAGATTTAATAACATTACAACAGTACAAGGATTTCGCAGGTTTGACGGGGGTAACTATGGACGCCCGTATCAATGTTATAGTGGATTCCGTAAGTGAACTTGTTAAAAACTATTGCGGTACTAGTTTTATAGATGACTATAGTTCTGCAAAAACTGAATATTTTGATATAAAAGATAATGTAACTACTAGAGTTATGTTAGATGAAGGGCCAATTAGAACGGTAACTTCAGTACAAGAAAGAGACTCACAAGCAGACTCATATGTTACACTAATCACAGAAAATTCTGACAGTAGTGGTAAATATGAATATATTGTAGACTCTATGACGGACAGTATAATTCGTACTGATGAAAATGTTGATAAATCATTTCCAAAAGGACGAAAAGCTGTGAAGGTGGTATATACTGCTGGTTATAGCGCCTGTCCCGAAGATTTAAAACTAGCAATTTTTGATTTAGTTAAATACTATCTTAAAGACGAAAGAAAAGAAAGAATGTCTATAGGAGGAACAACTATTGAAAACCCTGTTTCTACTAGCTTAAAAAATAATGCAGGATTTCCAGATCATATAAAAAGAGTACTGGATATGTATAAAGTTTATAAGTAATGGCAATACAAAATCTTCAAGCAAGAATAGATAAACTTTATGAACTAACTTTTGGACAAATTGAACAGAAAAAGGGTATGAAAAAACCCAAATCTCAAGCTACTAGAAGGTTGAGACGAACTTTAGGAGGTAATCCTATAATATGTACTGTAAAAGCTAGTCAAGTAGCAAAGACTTTAAAAGATCAGTTTATTGCTAAAGGAATTGATATACCGCATGGAACTAATGTAGGAACTTTAGAACAGTTTGGAGCGGCCCTTGTAGAAGGATTTAGAGCTGACAGAAGATATAGTCAGAAAAAGGGAGAGACATATACATATAAAGCAGGTACAGCTGAAGGTACAACTAGAATAATAGATTATAAGGCAAATAAATTAATAGAATTTGAAATTGATGGGTTTGCAAGAAATGATGCATCATTTGCTAGATCGAACACAACAATAAGTCAAAAACTAATGGATACTCCAAAATTTGCTCCTTTATTTCAAGGAGGAGAATCTAGACAGTTTATGGAAATGGCTCACGAAAAGCATTATGGTATTGTAGAAACAAAACATAGGCTTATAAAAGGAGAAGCCGCATCTTCTGGTGGAACTTATAGTCAAGAAATGGCTTCTGCAAAAGGTGTAGAACTTAGTGATCTTCCTCCTGACCCTATAAGCGGAAAGTTAAAAAAGATACAAGATTTTCATAGTAATCTTATTTTAGCCGCAGAGCATGAGATATATGTAAATGAAAATGGAAAAGTTGAAGGCACAACTAAATTTAGGGGAGCAATAGAAGCCAAACATAAGAACCAAATGGACGCTGTAGCTCAAGCTAGATTAGGTCAAGACCTAAAAGACATGCTTACAGAACTTCAAGAGACTATTGAAGAAGAATATAAAAAGGCTGAAGCTAGGGGAGCAACTGAAGAAAAAAATTCACGTCCTATAGCAGATATTGTTGGAGACTTAATAGTTATGAGCCCAACAAAAAGAAAAGCATATGCTTCGGGTAGAGCAATTAATAAAAGCAAATATAATGTAAAGCCCAAAGGTAAAAGTCCTACTAAAGCTTCAAAACGAGGCAAGGTAGTAAAAAGAAGGCAGGCACTAATAGGCGGTGGCCCTACTCAGCAAAATACTGCACCAAGAATATCTATGGAAAGAGGTACAGGAAGAGGGGCAGAAGATTTTGCTGTGGAAATGAGAGAACTATTAAAGGTAAAAAATGCAATTAATAAAAGATTACCTGCAGCAGTAAGAGCAAATATGGTAAGGCCTGGTTTAGTTAATAAATCAGGTAGATTTTCAGATTCTGTGCAAGTTGAGAGTATACTTCCAGCAGCACAGACATTAATGGTTAAATATAATTATAGGTTAAACCCTTATGAAACATTTGAAAATAAAGGGCGGTATAGATGGCCTACAGGGTATAACCCTAAGCCTCTAATATCTAAAAGTATTAGAGAGTTAGCAATGGGGTTAGTAGGTCAAAAATTAACAATTAGGAGAGCATAATGGCATCAACATATAGAACGGCAAGAAATAAAATAGTCGATGCTCTTGTAAAAGAATTGAATACGAGTATAAATGGGGTAGCCCCTTATAACTCAAACTTATTTAATAACGCAGACGGACACTTAAAGTTTCTTGACACAATACAAGAATACCCGCAAGTATGCGTGGTAGCAGGAGATGAAACTAGACAGTATCAACCTGGCGGATTAAAATGGAGGTTTCTAAACTTAGAAATAAGATGTT
>VTLG01011877.1_pt1 | contig 12614 bp, 8 predicted proteins | sample 4694571 | NCBI WGS metagenome assembly VTLG01 (sample SAMN12604809, study PRJNA352737) | marine metagenome | biome: ENVO:00000447; feature: ENVO:00000209|ENVO:00000569|ENVO:01000036; material: ENVO:00002151; isolation source: viral sequences binned using virsorter ... | reverse complement strand
TGTTCCTGACGTTATTAGACTGCATGGAATTTATGAAACTACTACAGTTTCAGGAACTCCCTCTGCTCCTTCAATGGATCTTATTTCTATTAACAGTTCATCCACAACAACTACCGAACTTATTATAGGTGAATATTTAATAGGACAAACATCTAATGCTATTGCTTGTGTAGCAGAAAAAACTGATTCTGATACTATTACTTACATTTATAAAAACGATAATATTTTTACAGAAGGCGAAACTGTAATATTCCAAGAATCTAATGTTCAGGCCGTTATTGCTAATTTAAGTGCGTCGAGTACTAATATTTCTAATGGTTATACGTTTGATAATGGGCAAGAAAATACCTTCTATAATTATGGATTTATAACCAGAAAAGCAAATGTTGATGCTCCTGATAAATCCATAAAGGTATATTTTGAAAGTGCTTATTATGATTCTACTGATACAGGAGATATTACTACAGTAGATTCTTATAAAAATTTCAACTATTCAAATGAAATTCAAGAAGTTAATGGATTAGCTAACTCTGATATGATTGATATTAGACCTAGAGTTGCTGATTATACAGTAAGTGAGGGTTCTAATTCTCCATTAACATTTGCAGGAAGAACATTTACACAGGCAGGTCAAACTGCAACTAATATTCTGGCATCAGATGAATCTATTATTATAGATTTTTCTTATTATCTTGGAAGAATTGATAGGGTTTTCTTAACTAAGGATGGTAAGTTCCAAGTTCTTTATGGAACTCCTGCAGAAGATCCTCAAATGCCAGGTGTAGTTGATGAGGCATTGGAAATTGCACAAGTAACACTTCCTGCTTACTTATATGATGTTCAGCAAGCATCTGTTAATTTCTTAGATTATAAGAGATATACGATGTCTGATATTAATAAACTTGAGAATAGAATTAGAAATTTAGAGTTCTATACCAGTTTATCTCTATTGGAGAGTAATACTGCTAATTTCTTTGTTCCAGATTCTGATGGATTGAATAGATTTAAATCAGGTTTCTTTGTAGATAATTTTGAAACCTTTAGTGCTCAAGATACTAAATTTAAAATTAATAATAGTATTAATCCTAAAAAGAATGAATTAAGACCACGACATTATACTAATTCAGTAGATCTTCAGTTTGGTCCTGTTGTCAATACAGATGCCACAGCAGATTTAGATTTCAATACTATTACGGGTATTAATATAAGAAGACATAAAGATCTTATTACACTAGATTACTCTGAAGAGGAGTATCTAAAGCAACCCTTTGGATCTAGAACAGAATCTGTTACTCCCTTTATTGTTGCTTATTGGATGGGAGTTCTAGAATTAACTCCAGAATCAGATACTTGGGTTAATACTGTAAGATTAGATCCTCGCATTGTTACTAGAGAAGGTGATTTTGCATCAACAGTAGCATCTATGGCTGCTAATGATGGATTTGATGCTCAAACAGGATTAGGACCACAGATATGGGGTTCTTGGTCAGATTTTTGGACAGGAACTAGAGCAAGGACTGATCGTACTGTAGGATCACGTAGACATACTCACCGTACTATAACAAGTGGAGATTGGAGAATACGGCAATCTGTTCAGCAACAACAAGTAGAAATTGAAGAGACTGTTAGAAGTAGTAGATCAGGTACTCAGCAACGAATTGTTGAAGATTTCAGTCAAAGGGAATCTCAAGGTGATAGAGTTGTGAGTAGAGATCTCATTCCATTTATGAGATCACGTAATGTGCAGATTGTTGCAAAACAAAATAAACCATATACTCGTTTATACGGATATTTTGATGGTGTAGATGTAACTAAATTTGTTACTCCTAAGTTACTTCAAATAAGTATGACATCTGGTACTTTTCAGGTAGGAGAAAGAGTAACAGCTACGGTAAATGGTGCAGGAAGAGATATGTGGTTTACTTCTGGAGGATCAACCCCTGTAATGTATTTCAGGGTTGCACAATCCAATCATAAAGAAGGTCCATATAATAGCCCAACTAAAACCTATAGTGCAAATCCATATAATGATAATGAAACTGTTCCTATAACTTATTCTGCTACTTCTACTTTAATAAATGTAGATACTGCTTCATTATCCAGTCAAGTTGAAACTGGTGGATATCATGGATTTATTGAACCTAATATGGTTCTTATAGGAGAAAGTAGTGGTGCTGAAGCTACTATTACTGACGTAAGACTTGTTAGTGATATAAGTGGTTTCTTTGGTGGATCTTACTTTATACCTGATCCTAATGTTGCATCTTTCCCTAAATTTACTGCAGGTACTAAACAATTTAAGTTAACAAGTGATCCAGATAATACTCCAAGTTTGGAAGCTACTTCTGTTGCACTTGATAATTTCTCATCTCAAGGATTCCTTGAAACTATTCAAGAAACTATTGTTGCAACAAGAAACGCACGAGTTATAACTGATAATATCAGTGATCAAAGAGAAACACGTCGAACTACAGGTACAGAATGGGTTGATGTTTCAGTTACTGGTCAACAGAGATGGAGATGGAGGAATAATGGAGATCCTCTTGCTCAAACATTTGAAATCGAAGATAGAGATGGTGTTTTTGTAACTAAATTAGATGTTTTCTTTGCTACTAAGGATGATAAAGATCTTCCTGTTCTATTAAGTATTAGATCTGTTTCTAATGGTGTTCCTACTCAAAAAATCGTTCCATTAAGTGAAGTTACTCTGGATCCTAGTGATGTTAATCTTTCTAACGATGGATCTGTAGCTACTACTTTTGAATTTCAGGCTCCTGTATATTTGGAAGGGGGAATGGAGTATGCTTTAGTACTTCTTTCCAATTCTGCAAAATATAGCGTCTTTATATCAAGAGTTGGTGAAAATGATTTAATAGACGATACTTATATTGCTAACCAACCAACATTAGGAACACTCTTTAAATCACAGAATGCTTCTACATGGGATCCTAGCCAATGGGAAGATCTTAAGTATACTCTTTATAGAGCAGATTTTGTTGAGAACGGTACATTAGAATTATATAATCCAGAATTAACAGAAGGTAATAATCAAATTCCTGTTTTACCATCTAATCCGTTATCTTTAACTTCTAGAAGTCTAAGAGTTGGTTTAGGAACTACATTAAGTGATTCTGGATTTGCTATTGGTAATGAGTTCTATCAATTAGGAACTAATGCTAGTGGTAGTTTGGCAGGAGTTGCTGGAACTGCTACAGGTGATTTGAGTATTATTAATGCTGGTATTGGATATACACCTATATCAGGTGGATATACTTTTGGTGGGGTTGTACTTGATACAATCACAGGTCATGGTAGAGGTGCAACTGCAGACATATCTGTTTCTAATGGAGTAGCAGTAGCGGCAACTGTGAGTGGAATAGGAACAGGATATCAGGTTGGTGATGTATTAGGTATCACAACTGTTGGATTAAATTCTATTGGAAGAAATGCCCGTTTCTCTGTAGTTTCTATTGGACAAACAACTGAACTTATTTTAGAAAATGTTCAAGGAAACTTTACAGTTGGAGCTGCTAATACACTCTTCTATTATACAAGTGCAGGGGTTTCCACTGAATTAAATTATACTTTAGGTGGAGATGTTCAAGTTGGATCGGTTAATCTTATAAATGATGGTTTACATATTAAAGTAAATCATAAGAATCATGGAATGTATTTTACTAAGAATAATGTACAAATTTCTGATGTTTCATCTGATATTAAACCAACCAAATTAAATGTAGCATATAATAAAGGTAATACTGGATCTATCTCTGTAGAAGATGTTACTAACTTCTCTACTTTTGAAAATGTTGGTGTAGGAACTACCAATTATGGATATCTTAAGATTGGTGATGAGATTATGTCTTATACTTCTACTAGTGGAAATTTAATTGGAATTAGTAGTAGAGGAATTGACAATACTAGTAAGGTGTCTAAAAATTATCCTGTAGGAACTCCTGTTTCTAAATATGAAGTTGGTGGTGTAAACTTATTACGTATTAATAAGACACATGGATTATCTACAACTACTGCTGCATATCCTAATGCAACAACATTAGATGTTTCAGATGCCATTACTTTTGATTCTTACAATATTAAGTTGGATATGTCTCAAAATGGTACTTCTAGAAATACTGATGTTGGGAATCCTGCCTTATATTTGGGTGCTACTAAATCTGCAGGTGGGGAATTAGTTAGAGCAACTCAAAATATGCCTTTTGAAGTTATTAGTCCTATGGTTCAAAATCTAACAGTTCCTGGTACATCATTAACTGCTGACTTAGTTACTGTTACTTCTAAGAGTATAGATGGTAATGAAATACCATATATCCAAACTGAAGCAGAAGATATAATCTTGAATACTACTAACTATCTTGATAGTCCTCGTATGATAGGATCTAAGATTAATGAAGATACTTTCTTAACTAACATTGAAGGTAATAAGTCAATGAATATGACATTATTCCTCAACACCACTAATACAATGGTTAGTCCTGTAATAGATGGTCAAAGAAAGAATGTTATTTTAACTTCTAACAGAGTTAATAATGCAATTTCAAATTATGCTACTGATAATAGAATTAATACTGTAAAGACTGATCCAACCGCTTGTCAATATATTTCTAGAGAAATGATTCTAGAAAATAATGCTACTTCCTTGAAGGTTATGTTATCGGCTCATATTAATATTGATGCTGATATAAGAGTATTATATGCCATTAATAGTAAGCAAGGAGTTGATCCAATCTTTACTCCATTCCCAGGATATACTAATTTGAATTATAAAGGAGAAGTTATTTCTGTCGCAGATAATAACGGATTACCAGATAAGTTAGTTACTAAATCTAATAGCACTGGATTTGAAAGTGAGTCTTTGGAATATAGTGAATATACCTTTAGTGTTGAAGATTTACCATCATTTAAGTCTTATAGAATTAAGATTCTTTTGACTTCTAACAATCAAGTCTATGTTCCTAGAGTCAGAGACTTGAGAGTGATGGCATTAGCATAATGGAATATCATGGAGTTACTGGCCATGCTGATCTCTTAAGAGATGCTACAACCAAATCTATAGTTAACGTGAATCATTCAGATTATCTAAAATATGTTGCAAGACGTGATGCTAAAAAAAGAGAATCTGAAAAAACTCATAATATTGAAGAAGATCTTGCTAATTTAAAAAGCGAAATGAATGAAATTAAATCCTTACTTAAAGAGTTAGTCAATGGCAACTAAAAAAATAACATTTGATCCAGATTCTGGAGTGCCATATGGGGCAAATCTAACCATTTATGGTGGAGCTAATTTTAATGCAAATTTTGATGTTGTTAACACATCGAATACAGCATTTGATTTTACAGGATGGACTGGTTCTGCTCAAATGGTAAAAAGTGTAGGGGTTGGTGCAACTAATATAGCAGCTGCAACCTTTACAGTTGGATTTACAAGTGCGTATGATGGTAAATTTATTTGCTCTATGACTGCTGCCGCAACAACGGCTCATTATCTTTCTGAAGGAAGATATGTATATAATATATTAGTGAGTTCTGGACAAACAACTTATAATATAATAAATGGAAATGTTCTTGTATATGCTGGCATTACATCAGCACCATCATAAATACCTAAAAGGATAATTGTATAATGGGAAGACCATCTACTAGAACAGAATTTATAGACTACTGTAAGAGGCAACTAGGTGCTCCTGTATTGGAGATTAACGTTGCTGATGAGCAGATAGAGGATATTGTAGATGATGCTATCCAATACTTTCAAGAGAGGCATTTTGATGGTGTCGCTCAAACATATATGAAGTATAAAGTAACGCAGGATGATATTGATAGGGGGAAAGGACCAAAACAAACTGGAGTAGTGGGACTAACAACAACTAGTGCTACTGCTGAGATTGCAGGTGCTTCTGTGCAATTTGATTATACAGAAAATAGTAATTACTTAGCAATACCTCCTGAAATTATTGGAATAACAAAGATATTCCACTTTGATGGATCTAATACTATTACTAATAATATGTTTAGTGTAAAGTATCAGTTATTCCTTAATGACATCTATTATTGGGGAGCGACTGAACTTTTGACATATGCGATGACAAAGACATATCTTGAAGATATTAATTTCCTCTTGACCACTGAAAAACAAATAAGATTTAATCAAAGACAAGATAGATTATATATTGACATTGATTGGAGTTCTGTAACTGCTGGTGATTATTTAATTTTAGATTGTTTTAGAGCAATGAATCCTAATGATTATACTAGAGTATGGAATGATTCATTTTTAAAACCATATACTGTTGCATTAATTAAAAGACAGTGGGGTACTAATTTAATTAAATTTGCAGGAGTAAAACTTCCTGGTGGAACTGAATTAAATGGAAGACAGATTTATGATGATGCAGAAAAGGAATTGACAAGAATTAGAGAAATAATGTCCAACACTTATGAACTACCTCCACTAGATATGATAGGTTAAGATCATGGCACTCAATCCGTTTTTTCAGCAAGGTGCTAGATCTGAACAGAATTTAGTTCAAGATTTAATCAACGAACAGTTGAGGATGTATGGTATTGATATACATTATATGCCTCGAAAATATATAAGTGAAAAAACTGTTATTAAAGAGGTGGTGGCATCTAAGTTTGATGATGCCTACCCATTAGAAGCATATATTGATAGTTTTGATGGTTATTCTGATAATCCTGTTTTATTATCTAAATTTGGTATTGAGCAAACTAATGATATAACCCTTACTATTTCCAAAGAGAGGTGGGAAACCTATATTGAACCATTGATGAAAAATGAGGATGATATTAAATTATCAACTCGCCCTAAGGAAGGTGATTTAATCTATTTTCCTTTAGGTGATAGGTTATTTGAGATTAAATTTGTAGAACATGAAAAACCTTTTTATCAATTAATGAAGACTTATGTTTATACTCTTAAATGTGAACTATTCCGTTACGAAGATGAGGTTATTGATACTGGGATTGAAGAGATTGATGATACTCTAATAGGAGAAAATTATGAAGGTGTAACTGGTGAAGATGGTGGCATTTCTACTCTTATTGGACCAACTCAAACACTTACACTTGTAGGAACAGGAGTGAGTGCTACTGCTATTACTGGTTTAGTCCCTTATGATGGTATTAGATATATTACTGTTACTAATCGTGGAGGTGGATACTTAGGAAAACCAACTGTTGCTATTTCTTCTGCTCCTTCGAGTGGTGTAACTGGTATTGCCACTGTAAGAATGATAGGGGGAATTGTAGTATGTAATGAGAATGTAAACAAAGCTACTAGATCAGTTCAAAACGTAGATTTAGAAAATGTTGGTTCTGGATATACTGTTGCTCCTAAGATTGCCTTTATTGGTGGTGGTGGAAGTGGTGCTGCGGCTACGGCATATATTTCTGATCATATTGTTGGTATAGTAACTGTTAGTGCTGTTGGTAGTGGTTTTGTAACTGCACCAACAGTGACCTTCTCTACTCCTAAGCATGTAGGAGCAGCAGCAACTGCTATTCTCAATACTCCTATGGTTGGTGGAGGAGTAAGTATTACATCTGCACCTATTAGTATTGGTGCTTCTTCTTATCTATTCTCAGGTGGAACCACAGGTGGTGTTTTCTATAAGCAAGCACCAACAGTTACATTTGCTTTACCAACAGGTAGTGGTGACACTGCAGAAGCAACTGCTACTATGGGAGACTACAATACAACTGGAGGAACAGTAGCAAGTATTGGAATAACCACTGGAGGAAGATTCTATGATTCTGCACCTACCGTAACAATTGCTGCTCCTGTTAATGTTGGTGCAGCAGCAACCGTGGGTCTTGCAGGATCTGCTATTAATCCAGCATCAGTTGCATTTAGTACCACTGGTAGAGCATACACAACTGCTCCAACAGTTGCTATCACAACATCAACTGGTCAAGATGCACCATTAACTCTTGCTGTAGGTATTGCTACTATTCATCCTATAACAGGTGTTGTTACTGCAATTGGATTTAACACCACAACAGATGGTTGGTGTGTTGGAACAGCAGCAACTATTGGTCTAGGATATACAGTTGCACCTACACTTACATTCTCTGGTTCTACAGCACAAGTGAGAGCAACTGCAACTGCTACGATTGATGCTGATGGTCAAGTTGATTCTATTTCTATAGGTAATAGTGGATTTGGTTACTTTGGTTCTGTACCATCGGTAACTATAACAGCACCTACTGCTGGTGCAGAACAGTATAGAGCATTAGGATTTGCCACAATGAGGTATAATTCTATTGAGGTGGAAGGAACAGTTGGTATAGGTTCTACTGTTATTACGGGAATTACGACTACTAATATTATTGTGGGTGATAGGATTAGATTGGTACATCATTATACTCGTACTGACGAACCTTTGGTTAACTGGATTCCAACTGATACTTTTGTATCTTCTATTGGATCAAGCACACTTACCATGTCTGCTGCAGCAACTAATGCAGGTATTGGAACAACAACCTTTGAGTTTGGTATTGATAATTGTGGTATTGTTACAGGTATTGCTGTTACATTTGGTGGAGGTGGATATTTAGAACCACCAGTCGTATCTATCTCTAATACTGTAGGAGATAAGGATTATGTTGCACAAGCAACTGGAATACATACAGCAACAGGTATATCTACCTTAACTAGTGGTGGAAGCGTTGAAGCTATACACATCACAGATGCAGGTCATGGATATGTAATAACTCCAACAGTTACTTTATCAGATCCTACTACTGATAATACAGGAAATTACAAGTTTAATGAAGTTGTTACAGGGTCAATAAGTGGAACAACCGCAAGAGTAAGAACATGGAATGGTGCTACTAATGTCATAGAATTAGCGTCCGTAAGTGGAACATGGACAGTTGGAGAAAAAATAGTAGGACAAACTTCAGGTGCATCTCATAAGTTAAGAATTATTGATCTTGATCCAACTGATGATGGATTTGCCGATAATCTGGAAATAGAAACACAAGCAGATTCTATCTTAGACTTTACCGAAGAGAACCCATTTGGCACTCCATAAATACTTGTGCTATAATATAATTATTGTATTTTGTGATAATGCCAAAACAACAAACTATTAAATTTAGTATTAGACAAGATGGCACTGTAACTGAAGAGGTTATGGATGTTGCATCTCAGCAATGTTTAGATTTAACAGAATCTATTGAAAAGAAACTTGGAGTTTTGCAAACAAGATCCTTTAAACCTGAATTTTATCAACCTGCTATCGTTAACGAACATGTCTCACTTCAGCACAATCAAAACGAAAATCAGGAACAAACCTGAATTACAAGAAGCATTAGAACTTCTACAGTATAATGTAGTGGAAGATCAAGAACTTAGAGTTACTGGTGCTCATGGTATTAACCATGAAACAGTAGAGGCAGATCTTGCTATTTCAAAAGATGTTGGTTTTCGTATGAATCCACATACAGGAGAGTATGAATTAGTTGCTGATCTTGAAACTTGGAATCAACCTATTCCAGTGGAAAGGTTTATGGACAAGGTAAATCAGCAGTATGCTAGAATGACAATTCATAACACTGTTAAGAAGCAAGGATTCCAAATTGAAGAGGAATGGGAGATGGATGATAACACCATAGAATTGACGGTAACTCGTTGGGTATAAATATATTATACCAGGACTAGAACCATGTTTGAGTATTTTTATAACGAGATTCTGAGAAGAACTATCATATCATTTGGTACTCTTTTTAATGGAATTACTGTAAAACAAGAAGGATCTAATATAAGAGTTCCTTTGGGATATGGTCCTACCCAGAAGTTTTTAGCACGTTTAAATCAAACACCTGATATTAATAAGGCAACGGCAATAACGTTGCCTAGAATGTCTTTTGAATTTACAGGTCTTACATATGATCCTTCCAGAAAAGTAACTACAACTCAACAGTTTACAGTAAAGGATCCTAATGATGGAACTGAGACTAAGAAGTCATATATGCCAGTTCCATATAATATGCAATTTGAACTTGCTATCATGTGTAAGTTGAATGACGATGCTTTACAAATTACAGAACAGATACTTCCATATTTCCAACCAGCTTATAATGTTACTGTTACATTAGTAGAAAATATTAAAGAGAAGAGAGATATTCCTATTGTATTGGAAAATATTACAATGCAGGATGATTATGAAGGAGACTTTGAGACTAGAAGAGTTCTTCTTTATACTTTAAGATTTACTGCTAAGACCTACATGTTTGGTCCATCTGCTTCTGCTACTGGAGATCTTGTTAAGAGTGTTAGAGTTAGTTACCTTGATGGTACAGATACTACAAGAGCAGAAAGAGATCTTACATACAGAGTTACTCCAAGAGCAACCAAGAGTTATGGTGGTCCTATAACAACTACCTTAGAGGAGGATGTTGATCTTACAGAAGTAGAAATTAAAGTTGTTTCTACCTCTAATATTTTCTTAGATCCTTCCAATCCTGCAAATGCAACTTATTGTTACATTGATGAAGAAGAAATGAAGATAACTACAGTAAATGCAAATTCTATTATTGTTGAAAGAGCACAAGATAATACTCTTGCTGCTTCTCATGTTAAGGGATCTGCTTTAAGAGTTATCAATCCAATAACCTCTGCTACGGATACAACTGTCACTTATGATGATAATGCACTTATTGAAGATGGTGATAACTTTGGATTTGATGGTACTATCTCATGAGTGATAAACTAGATAAAACTTTTAATATTACACCAGAGGTAGTAGAAGAAGAAACTAAGGTTGTTAAAAAAGAAAAACCAGATCGTCTTACTAAAGATGATATTACTAGAGATTATGAATATACAAGAGGCAATCTTTATAGTATAATAGAAAAAGGACAAGAAGCAATTGATGGTATTCTTGAAATTGCTCAAGAAAGTGAAATGCCTAGAGCATATGAAGTTGCTGGTCAATTGATTAAGAGTGTTTCTGATGCTACTGATAAATTAATAGATCTTCAGAAAAAACTGAAAGATGTTAATGAGGAGACGGTAGTAAAAGGACCATCAACTGTTAATAATGCTCTTTTTGTTGGATCCACTGCAGATCTAGCAAAATTAATTAAGAGCGAAAGTCTTAAAAAAGACTAAAATAAATATAATTATAGATGGGGTTAAAATAGAGTGCCACTTAAGAAGCCTTCAGAATTTTACGATAAGAATCCTAAATCTTCCTTTGATAATGTAAAGGAAGAATTAAAGAATGCTACACCAGAAAAGGTAGAGAAAATTTCTGAAGCTTTTGATTCTTTTAAAAATAATTTAAACAATATTCAAGCATTAAATGATTTTGTAGAATCGGTTGATACCTTTAAAGCAAATGCTGAGAGAGTTGAAACTTTATCAGGTAGTGTTGAGAAAATAAGAGAAAGTATTAAAGATCTTACAAGTAAAAAAGATCTTGATGATGCCATGATGGCTCATTTACTTTTTGTAGAAGAAGCTATAAGAGATGTACAGGATAGAGTTAAAACCTTAAATTCTAATTCAGTATTAGAAATAAAGGAAGAGTTTAATACTTTATCAGAAGCGGTAAATAATTTCGTAGGAGATGAAGTACCTACTTATAGAAATTTAATTGTAGAATCTGAAACTAGAGTTGATAATAGATTTAGTGATTTTAAAGAAACTGTAAGAGAATCTTTTGAAACTTTAGGAAAGGGGGTTCATGAAGAAGTTGCGAATATTAGTGATAATATTGAAGCATTAAATGAAGAAAGTCTTTCTTCTCTTAAAGAAGATGTTCAAAGTATTGGAAATAGAGTTAAAAAATTATTAGAAGAAGATCTACCAGAATATCAAAAGTTTTTTGCTGAGACTGAATTAAAAACTGAAGATAGAATTGAAGAAAGTGAGAAGAAAGTTCAGGACGCAGTAACATCGATAGGAGAAAAATATAAAGATAATATTAGTGAAGTAGAACAACGTTTTGAACAACGTGCCAATACTTATAAAAAAGATTTAGTAGAATCTAAATTAAAAGCAGAAAGTACATCTGGATTATTAGCAAAAGATATTGTTGCTTTAGATAAAAGAATAGATTCTATTTGTGAGGGGGTTACTGGTCTTCAAGATAATATTGATAATAAAGATGGAATAATAAAGAATGTTTTATCTGATCAACTTTCTAAAATAGAAACAGTAGTTAAGGAGTCTAAAGCTCTTGCCAATAATTATAGAAAAGATTTTAGAAATCGTGAAATAGAAAGTGATAAAAAATTAGAAGAATACTTTACTAAACTAGAATCTTTTTCAAAAAGAGTTTCTGGAGTAGAGAATCATCTTACAGAAAATATTTGTGACATACAAGAGAATTTAGATACTAGTACCTCTACTTTCTTTAATGAATTAAAGAGTGAAGTAGATCTTTTCCAAGAAGATTTTTCTAAAAAGGTTAAGGATCTTAAAGTTGATTTTACTGTTAATGAAAAACATATTGAAAAGTTAACAAAAGATTGGGAACATGTAGTAGAGACTATAGATGTAGAAGATCTTGTAAGAAGAGTTACGGAAATAAATGAAAAAAATCTATCAGGTGTAAAGAGTGA
>VTLG01010114.1_pt1 | contig 12615 bp, 15 predicted proteins | sample 4694571 | NCBI WGS metagenome assembly VTLG01 (sample SAMN12604809, study PRJNA352737) | marine metagenome | biome: ENVO:00000447; feature: ENVO:00000209|ENVO:00000569|ENVO:01000036; material: ENVO:00002151; isolation source: viral sequences binned using virsorter ... | reverse complement strand
TTATAGAGCTTTAAATGTATTATTACTATTTAATCAACTTGTTTAATATAATCTAAGTAGCTTGTTGCTTTTATTTTTGGCTCGTCAAGTGGTGCGAATATGTTAAATACTCTTATACAATATTCTCCCTCTTTCCTTGGGTGCTTATCTAAAAAGCCTTTTACCCTCTTAACCTCCATAGTTTTATTTTTATGATTAAATTCGGTTACTTCATAAGTTTTATAATGCTCATCAAGTACATTTTCAAGAGCAATTTTACAAGCTAACATCTCACTAGTTAAATTATTAGTTCGTGTTGTTGTTTGTGTCACTACTTGCTTGTATTGACTAACATCAAAACCTATTTTATTATTATTTATTTTTGATTTACTATTATTTATTTGTTTCATTGTTACCTCGTTTTATTTATTAATTAATGGCATAATGTATAATGGTTAGTATAATTATATCAAGTAATATAATTAATATAGTATTTTATTTTGTGCTTATCCTTATGGAATAAGATTTATAATTTCAAAGGGAATTATAATTTGAACTAGATTTGAACCCCCAACGAGATTTTCCGAGGGGGGTCGTCCGTAATAAAAAGCCTCACACTCATTCTAGCTATATTTTTTGAAATTTTTTTTTGAAAATTTAGAATTGCTTATATACTAATAAAACTACTACGTAGTTTATTAGTCCTAGTAGTACTATAGTACTATAATGGTACTATATTAGTACTATTAGTACAAAATACAACAGATTAATTTAAAAGTCAACACCTATATTTTTTAAAAATGCTTGTTTTGTGGATACAACACTCATTATATTGATTTATGGATTTCAAAGAGATAAAAGGTCAAAAACATTATATTTATACAATTGACGAATGGGAGATAAAGCATCCTAATTCCAAGTTAAGTAGTTGGAGAGTTGGGTTGGAGGGCGACTGGGTGCTTACTGATGATAATCATGTAGTACAAATACTTAAAAAAGCCGATTATGATGGTATGGAGATTGTTAGGTGTGTAACAGGAACGTACAAAGTTAAAGGTAATCAGCTTATGGGTAGTGATATACCTGATAATATTTATTCATTTTCAAGACATAGTATCTATGATAACTTTAAAAAACGGAAAGAACCGACAAAAAACGAGTTTTTATTTGCTCAATACATCGCAAGAGGCGAAGATACTATTGAATCTTACTTAAAAGCCTTTAAAACAAATAACAAAGACTATGCAAAAAGACGTGCAAATGAACTTTTACGTAGCGAAAGGGTTAGACATATGGTTTCAGAAGAAATTAAAGAAATACTAGATGGGGAAGGTGTAACGCCTGGCTACATTATTCAAGTATTCAAGCAAGTTTGCGACTTAGCCGAAAAAGATGGGGATAGGCTAAGAGCATTAGAAAACCTAGCTAAGATAGCAGGACTGTTTGAAACAGAAAAAAAGAGCGAACAACTCACTGTATTTGCTGGTTTCACTGAAGAACAAATGAAGGCGATAAGTAATGGGCAATCAAAAAAGCTTACTTCAGCAAAACAAGAATCTTAAAGACGTAATTAAAAATATTGGCAAGGAAGATGTAATAGACCCATGTCCTATTTGCAATACTGAGCTATATTTTGACGAAGATACATCAAAAAGATGTGCCATCTTAGATGTCGATAATAATGTTGTAGGTTGGATATGTCCTAATTGTAAAAGCGAGTTTGAAAACGATGATACTATCATAGATGTCTTCACTAATCTCGAAATTAAAGGCGAATCGTAGTGGCTAATCTCAATCTTAATGGTAATGTTTCTAAAAAAGAGGAGATTTTGCACCTTGCATACAAAGATTTAATAACATTTGGCAAACTTTTCTCACCGCAGGACTTTTTGGCATCGAAATCTCCCCCATTCCACTACGAAGTAGGGAAAGTCATGCTAAATAAAGACCACCAACAACTTGCATTAGTTCTTCCTCGTGACCATGCGAAGTCTACATTGGCTGCAACTGCTGTTTTGCACAAATTTCTATTTGCAACGAAAGATAGGCCTGAATTTATATGCTGGGTTGGTGAGGCACAAGACCAAGCGATTGATAATGTACGTTGGGTACAAAACCATATTGAGATAAATCCTGCTATTCACTACTATTTTGGTGATTTGCAAGGAGCTAAGTGGACAAAAACAGATTTTAGTACAAAAAATGGTTGTCGTATGATAGCTAAGGGTACAAGCCAAAGGTTAAGAGGTAAAAAAGAGTTATCAACTAGATATACAGGGATAATATTAGATGATTTTGAGTCTGAAGGAAATACTAAAACTGCTGAGGCAAGGCTTAGTATTAAAAATTGGGTTACTGCTGCTGTATACCCTGCTATTGATTTTGACAAAAATGGTTTTTTATGGTGCAATGGGACTATTGTTCATTGGGATTCTTTTCTCAACAATGTTGTCACAAATGATAGAGAGGCTAGAAAGAATAATAACGATTTTGCATGGAAAGTTGTCACATATAAAGCAATAGAAGAAGGTAAGCCTATATGGGAATCTAGGTGGAGTATGAAAAAGCTTGAGCAAAGAAAGCAATTTTATATAGATTCTGGCACACCGAGTAAGTTCTATCAAGAGTATATGAACCAAGCACGTAGTCCTGAAGACCAAATATTCGAAGAAAAGGATATTAATCAAGGATTATACGAAGGAGTATGTAGATATGATGAAGAATATGGTTCGTGGTATATTAAGTTTGACGATGGTTCGCAAGAGTATGTTAACTTGTTTATGGGTGTTGACCCTGCCTCTACACTTGCTGAGTATGCTGATTATAGCGTTATTATGGTTATTGGTGTTACTGCTAAACATGATTACTATGTTATTGAATATTGGAGACAAAGAGTATTGCCAATGGAGTGTGCCGAGAAGATATTTGCACTATATAAAGAATATGAACCTGTAAGGAGGATAAACATTGAAACAATCACTTATCAAGAGATGTTACGAGACTATGTGCAACGGAGGAGTAAAGATGAAGGACTCTTTCTTCCTGGAGTGGAAAAAGGTATTAAGAATTATGGAAACCAAAAGAAAAAAGATAGATTGTTCGAAGGATTGCAACCCATGTTCAAACAAGGAGCAGTCCACTTAAAGAGAACACATACTGAATTTATAGGAGAATTGCTAGATTTTCCTAAAGGTTCGCATGATGATACTATAGATGCTTTTTGGTTAGCATGTCAATTTAGTAGAGGAAATATAGTAAAACAGTTCAAAAGAGGAGTAAAATCAGCAAAAAGAGCTGTAAAAAAGCGATATAATTGGATAACAGGGGCAAGAATATAAAAAAAACTTGTTATTTGTAATATATAATATATATATTAAATTATATGGCAAACCTACCAGAAGACAAAAGAGCAGGTGAAATCAAGGAAATTTTTAAGCGTTGGGAAGATGCTAGAAAGGACTGGGATGAACATGCTAGAGAAGATATTGACTTTTATTTAGGAAATCATTTTTCTAAAGATGAGTCTGATATACTAGCTGAAAGAAACCAATCCAACCTTACAATTGACCGATTATACTCTGCTATTGAACAATTTAAAGCAATTATAACATCAAAACCACCTAAGTTCTCTGCTGTAGCAAGAGAAGACTCTGATACTAAAATGGCTTTAGTATGGAGAACTATCTTAGAATACATATGGGATATATCTGATGGCAATGAAGTATTTAAACAAGTAGTGCATGATTATGCTGTTACAGGTTTAGGATACTTTTATGCATATATAGATAGAGAGGCTGATTATGGTAGAGGTGAAGTTAAGTTTGCATATATAGACCCTTTTCGAGTATATGTAGACCCAAATGCTAGAAACAAATGGTTTGATGATGCTGCTGGTATGTGCCTTACAACAATCTTAACAAAAGAACAAGTATTAGATAATTATCCTGATTTAGCGAATCCTGTGCCTGGAGATGAAGAAGGTGTTCCAATGATTGACAAAATTGAGGCTAGTGGATTAGAAGATGAAGATTATCCTAGTTCTCAAAATAGTTATACTACAGGTTCATTTACACCTGATGTTATTAAAGATAAAGATTGGAAAAATACTAATAAATATAGATTGATTGAATACTTTACTAAAGTAAAAGTTCCATATTTTAGAGTTTTAGACAAAACAAGTGGACAAGAGCAAATCTTAGATTCTGAGCAATTTGAATCGTTTATGCAAGATAAGCAAGTTCAAAACATGATAAATATGAATCAATTAGATTTTACTGAAGTAATGCAAACAAGAATTAGAGTTACATGTACATTAGGTCAAATAGTTTTATATGAATCTGTTTTAAATACTGAAAAGTATCCTATTGTACCTGTACCAAATATTTGGACTAATACTCCATACCCAATGAGTGACGTAAGAAAAGGGAAGGATATGCAGAGGTTTATCAATAAGCTTTTATCCTTAATTACTGCTCATGCACAATCATCTGCTGGTTTGAAACTATTAATTCCCCAAGGCTCTGTTACCGATATTGAGCAGTTAGAACGAGATTGGGCAAATCCAAATGCTACTATTGAATACGATGCCTCTTTTGGTGAACCTCACTTCCCATCACCTCAACCATTAGCTGGTTCTATTATGGAATTACCTAAATTGATTGAGCATTACATAGATTTAAATATGGGTATATTTGAAATGATGCAAGGAGATACGTCTTCTGCTCCAAAAACGTCATCAGGTACAATGATGATGGAAGACTTTGGCCAAAGAAGGAGTAAAAGTAAACTTAGAGATATTGAAGGAAGTTTAAGAAGATTAGGTTCTGTTATATACAATTTGTCTAAAAAGCATTATGATTTTAAGAAAACATTTAGATTAGTTCAACCTAACAATGATATTAGTGAATTTACTATTAATAAAAGATTATACGATGATAAGCAACAAGACATTATAGCTATAGAGAATGATGCTACTGTTGGGCAATTTGATGTAAGAGTTATTGGAAACTCTACAATGCCATCTAATAAGTGGGGAGAATGGCAAGTATACATGGAGGCTTATCAAGCTGGTTTAATTGATAAAGTTGAGGCATTAAAGAAAACTGAGATATTTGATAAAGAAGGTGTATTACAAAGAACTGATATTATTACTCAATTACAACAACAATTAGAACAAGCACAAGAGCAAATTAAAGATTTAAGTGGTGATTTACAGACTGCTAGAAGAGAGACTGTACACACTAAACAAGCCATAGAAGTTGAAAAAACTAAGGCAAGACTTTCACAAGCTGAAGCTAAATCAAAAGCTGATGCTAAGAACGAAGTTGATAAACTTCAAAATTCGGTGAAACTTGAATCAGAGAAATTACGTTTAGGTATCAAAGATGCTATACGTAGTCAGACTCAAAAAGATTCAGGAAATCGTAAAAAGTAATAGGAGAATTTAATCATGGTAGAAAATGATTTTGTAGAAGAAAATCAAACATTAGAAAATAGTGAAATTGGTGAACCTTCAAACGTAGTAGATGAACCACAAGGTTCTATTGAGCAATTGCAAGAAACTGCACGATACATGCAATCTGAAAAAGATAAAGCTATAGCAGAGAATGCAAAGCTCAAAGGAGAAATCCAAGACATCAAAAATTATCTTGCTTCACAAGGACAACAACAACAAGCTCCTGTGGATAACAATATTAATTTACAACCTGATGACTTTGAACCATGGGAATCGTTTACAAACCCTAATTCTGATTCATACAAATACAGAATGCAGGAGACAGCTAACGTAGTTAAAGCAATGGTAGATGAGCAATTAAAAGATGTTCGTCAAGAACAAGCCACCAATCAATTGGAAACTCAATTAAGAGCTAAAGGCATGGATGATGAACAAATTAAAGGCTTTTTTAAATTTGCCGAAACACCTGTTAGTGAACTAGGCATTGATAACGTCATTAGGATGTACAATGCTGTAAATGAACAACCTGTAGTTAATAATCCCTTAGATGCAGTAAGGAAAACTCAACAAGCTCCAACAACAGCTGGAGTTTTACAAGGTCAACAACCTGAAGTAAAGAGTGACATGGATGCAATGTGGGATGCAATTAAAGGCTCAGGTAATAGTAGTGATGTTTTATAAATAAATAACTAGGAGAAATAAATATGGCAACAGTTAATAGTGGTGCACTAAGAGCGAACTCCTCTCCTCAAGCAGGTAGTAGTACAGGTGTAAATCTTGATACTAGACGTAAGTATGACTTTAGTGATAGAGTAGCAGATTTAAAACCTGAAGAGTCTCCGTTTTTTGTGTATCTTTCAAAAGTAGCTAAACAGCCAACTAGCGACCCAGTATTCCGATTCTTAGAAGATAGGACTAAAGTATCTTGGACAGATAGAAGTTTCTTGCTTAAAGGTGCTCATTCAATACCAGCAGCAGGAAGTACTTTATCATATACTGTAGATACATCAAGTGGTGCAAGTGTTGATTGGTTAGTTAAAGGTATGGTATTTGCAGTTGATTATAAGGAGACTAATGCTCCTGAAACAATGATTGTTAGAGTAGAAACTGCTCCAACAGATGTAGGGAATGCAACAACATTTACAGGCAAAACAATATCTGCAGTTGATGGTGCTGAAGCTCCAGCTGACAATACAGCTTGTCAAGTAATTGGTACATCTTTTGAAGAAGGTTCTGGGTCACCAGATGTTTGGAACGAAGAGCTAGACCATGATTATGGGTATACTCAAATCTTTAAGACAGCTTGTGAAATGACAAACACAGCAAGAGCAACTATTTATAGAGGCTATGCTGACGAATGGTCACGTATATGGAATCTTAAATTAAGAGAACATAAAGTTGATATCGAAAGAGCAATGTTATTTGGTCAACGTGCAAGTCAAAGTAATATCAATTATACAGAAGGTGTAGTTGGTCATATGATTAAAAATTCAACAGCAGTTGTTGATGATAGTGCTCTATCATACACAGCTGGTAATTCATACTTACGAAGTGTGGCTCAAAGTGAATTAACATATGATAGATTATTAACTGATTTTGAGACTGTTTTTGACCCAGCAAGAGGTGGTTCAAGTAACAAACTTGGTTTAGCAGGATTTCAAGTAATAACATTCTTTAACAAATTAGCAGGATTTTCTAAAATAAATGCACAAATTGGTCAAATTGAAGCTGGAACTGCATCTAATGCATATGGAGGTAATCCATTTCAATTAGATATGCAAAATATCAAAGGTTCATTTGGTCACAACCTTATGAAAATTGATACTGTGTATGGAAGTCTTTCTATGGTTAAAGAACCATTATTTAGAGGTATGGCAACAGGTTACTTAGCAATGATTGATTTAGACCACATTGCATATAGACCACTTGTTGGTAACGGACTAAATCGTGATACTCAAATCATAACTAATGTTCAACAAGCAGATGAGGATTTAAGAAAAGATATGATTCTAACCGAAGCAGGTTTAGAAGTAACTCTTTCTGAAGCTCATATGCTATATAATGTTGAAGCATCATAAGGAGGGATGATAAATGAGAAGTGATGTTTTAAATAAAAATAGTGGTGATTATCAAAAAGATGCCGATGGTGTAATGGTTACAAGAGTTCATGCTACATTAGCAAATTTCACTGATGGTGGTGGAACTTCTGGAAGTTATGCAACAGGAGTTGTAATACCTAAAGGTGCTATTGTTTTAAATAGTATGATAGATATAGCAAAAGAAACTGGAGCATCTACATTAACACTAGAAATAGGTGATGGTTCAGATGCAGACAGATTCAATGCTTCTGGTGACCCTTCTCTTGATACAGTTGGTATAGTTTCAGGTGGTGCTCCTCAAGGTACTGCTTTAGTAACTTCCGATGCATCAATTACATTAACTGTAACAGAAGGTTCAGACTTTGGAGATGTAACTGAGTTAGATTTCAATGTGTATATATATTATTATTTACCAGCTGAATATCAAACTCAAAATGATGGTCTTTACTAATCTTAACTGATTAATAGTCTTTAGAGCTATGGGGGATGTCGTATAAAGGGCATCCTCCGAATCTAAAAAAATTTAATAGGAGAATTATGACGAGAAGTTATTATTGCAATACGTGTCAAAAAGTTGTTACATTTGATGCAGAAGAAACAGTAAAGAAATGCAGTTGTAGTAAAGTATTTGAATCATCTGTAGCTAAGACACATGAAATAAACATGAACAGACATTGGAGCAGACAAACTAAAGTAGAGTTTAGTCAGAGCACAATAGGTCAAGATTTAAAGGATAGAGGATTATAATGTCAACATTTGCAGAAAGAGTTGAGGCAATATCAGGAGTAGAAACAAGCGATATAACAGAAGGCTTGTTAAATACTTGGTTGTCTGAGTCTGCAAAAGAAGTTATAAATATCTTACCTCCACAAGTATTATACAAAGCTGCAACAACTTTTGATTACTCTAATGAAGCTGAAACTATTCTTGATATAACAGAAAATGTAAATGATAAAATTGGCACTGAAGTTCCTGAATCTAGAATATTAAATGTAATACGATGGACTCAAAAGTTCGCAACAGCTGGGGAGATAACAGATGATATTCCTTATGAATGCATTGAAATTGATGCAGCTTTAAGAGGAAGAGCATATCTTGGTAGTGGTTATATGGAAGAAGCAACACAAGAAAATCCTGTATTTTTTAGATTAAGTGGAAAAGTATATGTTTTGCCAAATCCTGTTTCTTATGAAGCTACAGAAATTAATGAAAGAGCAGAAATATCATATGTTACATATCCAGATATAGAACATGATGGTTCAAGTATAGATAATTTCCCTGTAGAAGTAGAACATTTAGTTATTTTAAAAACAGCAGTAAAAGCAAAATTTTGGCAAATAGCACAAGCTAATAAAGAAGAAGATTTAGAAGTAGCAGCATCTCATACAAATCACATGAGTGCATTAAACCAAGAATATACAATGTGTTTACAAAATTATTTAGGTGGATTTCAAATAAACATTAAAGAACAAGGTGTCGCATGACAGTAAAAGAACTTATAAGTCAAATAGAATATTTATATGGTAGACAACCTCATATGTTACTTAAAAGATATATTAATGATGCATTGTTAGATATGAGTGCTGAAATTCAACATTACAAAGCTACAGTAACAGAAGATTTAGAAAAAGATAAAAGATGGTATGATATAGCAGATTCAATGATTGATATAGATAGAGTAGAAATATTAAATTCAGATGATAAATATGAAGTTATACCTATTTTGTCTGATGGAGATGAAATACTAGAAGGAAGTACATCGTAATGTCTAGTAGAGCGACAGTAAATAGTGATTTTGCATATTACATAGATGGAGATTCTTTAATAATAGTTTATAAAGATGATTCAAGTGGTAAATATGGAACATGGGGAGGAGACACAGTTCAAGATGGTATACGTATTCATTTTACTTCTAAATACAATGCAGTTACTTATTACGATAATAATTTAGTTGATGAGAATAAAGTTGATAGTGGATTGCATGCAGCTTTATTAGATTATGTAAAATCAAGAATAGAAGAAGATAATGGCAATCCTGATAAATCAGCTTATTTTCAACAAAAATATAGAAATAAAGTTAGGACTTATCCTCATCGTAAAAGTGGTACAAGAGGAATAAAGACACCAAACTTATAACAAGGAGTAGTTATGGCATGGCAAACAGAGTCAACGAGTAGACAATTAGGAACAATAAATTCCAACTCTGTAATTGGAGGTGGAGCAGAGAATTTTAGTGATGATGCTGAAACATTAGCTATTTCAGGTCAATCGGATACATGGTTTTTAGGAGTCCAAAATGAAACCTCAGCAAGTGATACTGATTTTTTTATTGGATTAGCAAATGAAGAATCTGTAGGTAATAAATTACATATACAAAATGATGGTAAAATTGGTGTAGGAACATCAAGTCCAACTCAAGAATTAGATGTAAATGGTACTATTAATTGCACAGGTTTAGTTGTTAATGGAACTAATTTTTCAGGACTAAGTTCTTCAGCTGTATGGACTGTATCTACTAACGATATATCGTATACAGCAGGGACAGTTACAGTAGGTGATGGTAGTAGTAATAAAAGAGATTTTAAAGTATTTGCTAATGCTGCAGGAAATCATGTTGTATTAGATGCAAGTGCCGATACATTAACTTCAACAAATGTAAGTAATGTAATATCAGGTGGAAATTTAACAGTATCTTATAATAGTGGTGGTGGAGATATAACATTTGATGCTCAAAATGCTAATGCTGATTTTAAATGGGATGCAAGTGGAGCATGGAATAGTGATACAGGTTTAGCTGATTCAGCTAATAATAGTCCTACTTTATTTTTAGGAGATGATATATCAACTGCTAATAAAGGTGTAGATTTTGCAGTAATGGGAGATACAGCTAATAAATATACTTGGTGGGATGCTTCGGCTGATACATTGTATGTTAAAGGTACATTTGATGTTTTTGGTACAACTAATTTAGATGCAGTAGATATTGATGGAGCAACTCAAGTAGATGCAACACTTTCTGTAGGAGTAGATGATACAGGATATGATGTTACATTTTTTGGTGCAACTGCTAATTCTAAATGGTTATGGGATGAATCAGCAGATAGCATGTATATATATAAAACAGGTAGTAATTTTACATATTTAGATGGAACTGATATTCATATGGATGGTGCAGCTATTAATAAAATAGATGCTCAAACTCAATTACAAATCTTGTTAAATGGAACTTTACAAGCTTCTTATTCAGGCTTAGGACTTATGCTTTTTGATAATTTAACTGTAGGAACAGCAGGAAGTGAAAGAGATGTAACAATCTTAGGTACAGATAGTGGTCAATTATTTTGGGATGCTAGTGAACCTAGATTAGATATTGACAATGCAAAACTAGATTTAGATTTAACTAACCATAATTTTGAATTAGATACTACATCAGGATTAATTAGTATAGGTTCTGTTACAGGTGCTATTGACATGACTACTACAGGAGCTGCTAGTATAACAATACAAAGTGCTAATACTTCGGCTAATTCAATATATGTAAATGCAGCTGGTAGTGGAGCTTCAACAACATTAAATTTAACTTCTGCAGGCACAGGAACTAATGCAATAGACGTTAATTCAAGTGGTGGAGTTGACATAGATGCAGGAGGAGCTATAGCTTTAGATACATCTTCTGGAGGTATAAGTATTGGTTCGGCAAATAGTGGAACTGCAATAACTATTGGCCATACTACTTCTCAAGTTACTGTATCGGACAATTTATTAGTATCAGGAAGAATGAAACTATATCAAGGAGCAGAAGCAACTACTGATGATGGAGCAACAGCTGTAAGTGCAGCTAATATAAACACAGGAATAGTTAAGTGTACACCAACTGACGATAGAAGTAAAGCTACTGATACAGCTGCGAATTTAATATCTACTTTAGAGTTAACTGCTAATGGAGATTCTTATGATTGGACATTTATAAATTTAGCAACAAATGGAACATCTTTTGTAACTCTAACAGCAGGTTCAAGCGTTACTCTTGTAGGTAATATGATAATATCGGCTCAAGATTCGGCAGAAGATGCATTTACATCAGGTGTAGCACAATTTAGAATACGTAGAACTGCTGCAGATGCAGTTACCATGTATAGAATATCTTAAAACAAAATAGGAATACAATAAATGGAAAATAAAGAACTTCAAGAAAAACTTGACAATTTGAAAACACAACAAAAGCAAATTGAAGCTAGTTGGTCAAAAATCCAAGGAGCTATAGAGTTTTGTGAGAGTTTAATGGAAAATAAAGAAGAAGTAAAAGAAGACAAAAAATAACATTTATTTTAGTCTGTTCATGCTCTTTAGCCGAGAGCTTAAAAGACACTCTTGAAAGGAGGATAAATAATGGCAGATATTTATAAGTATACCGATACAGAGGCTAGTAACCTCTCCCTAGGACAAGCAGGAGCTAAATTTATTAGTGATAATGCAGAACACACAGGTACATTTGTAGCAATAACTATGTTAGAAGATACAGAATTTTCAGTACTAACACCAGAAGACACAACTAATGGATATGGAGTTGGTTCTTATAATGGAAATACAATGGCTAGTGAAACAATACCTAAAGGTGTTACTATTTTTGGAAGATGGACTACTATAGATTTAACTAGTGGTTTAATTATAGCTTATATAGGCTAATAATGCAATTAGGAATTTCAGCATCATTAGGAGCAACTGCTACAGGTGCATTAGAATCAGCTACACTTGTAACCAATACTAAATCAATAGCATTTGATGGTGTTGATGAGTTTATTACTTTACCACAAGGAGTAATTACATCTACAGGTAATTTTACTTTTGCTTGTTGGTTTAAGTATGACAGTACTTCAAATCATAAATGTTTAGCAAATTTTCATAGCTCAAGTTCTAATGATGGGATGCAGATTATTATGCAAGGTACTTATGATGAAATAGATGTAAGTATAAGGTCTTCTGCTGATGCAGCTCATTCATACAGAAGCTCTACAGAATTTACTACAGATACTTGGTATCATATAGTAGCAACAAAAACAGCAAATACTCTTGGAACTATTT
>VTLG01004879.1_pt1 | contig 12616 bp, 20 predicted proteins | sample 4694571 | NCBI WGS metagenome assembly VTLG01 (sample SAMN12604809, study PRJNA352737) | marine metagenome | biome: ENVO:00000447; feature: ENVO:00000209|ENVO:00000569|ENVO:01000036; material: ENVO:00002151; isolation source: viral sequences binned using virsorter ... | reverse complement strand
GTCAATGGTTACACTTTGATTTGCTAACTCGATCGCTTTGCTATCTCCCTTAGACGATTTAGTTGCGATTACATAGCCATCAAAACGCAATCCATGACGCATACCTTCATATGCTTGCTGTAAAGTACGGTACCTCATTTCTTCTCCCTGGTCATTGCCACATAATATTTGCCATCAATCTCTGCTATGAACTCGCCTTTCTCTATGTTATACGTGCATTTGAATTCATTAGCGATACAACCTTCCATCATACGCTGCTCGAACATCTCTACAATATCCTCAAATAAAATAACAGCTTCAGTTGTGCAGTCCATGTTAGTCCTCGTATGGCCAACCATCTTCTTGACTCCTTGCTAGATCATCTTGATACTGTATAATGATCGCATCCTTGCGGTTATCTTCATCGAAAGACAGATCCTCAATAGCTTCCTCAAGATCTCGTTTAGAGTCAGGCCTGTAAAAGTCCTTCTTCCTGTCACGAATTGTCTTGGGCTTGTTGAACTTTTCGGAGTTCCTAGCTACTGGATTCCTCCGTATTGTTTTGCCCATCAGTTTTCTCCTTGATCTTCGTCGCTGCGTAATGCTGCAACGTTTCTCCCCATTTCTCGTTGAACCACTCTTCCCACGTTATTTTGTGATCTGGTGGTACTCTCTCGTACTTTCGCCTCCAACACCACCTCGCGGCATGCAGCTTGAGCGTTTCGTAGTCTTTTGCTACTTTTTCCGGTGTACGTATTCTCGATTGCACCATCTATATGCCTCAAAAAGTAAAACCCAAGCGGATCTTCTATCAGAGGGAAGGTCCGTAGGCCAAGCCAGTGCTTTAGTTTGTTAGTCTCTTTGCCAAAGCCACAGCGCTCTGATAGCTCACGTACAGTGATGGTGTGTGGTGGCATGTCTATGTACCAATTAGGTGAACGGTCGTGATGAGTGATCTTACCCGTATCATAGAATAACTTAAAATCTGAACAGGCTCTTGATCCTTCCATGCATAACCAATAGTTATGACAAGTATCACAAGGTGATTCGGTCATTGTCTCGCTGTACTCCATTATTTAGATGTAAAAAAAGAGCAGTTTTTCGCCATGCTCAGGGCGTCGGAGACTGATCCTGTTAAGAGCTCCGATGTAGGTCCGGAAATGCCAGGGGGTAGTCTCTGGTCTTAATCCTGACGACCTATCTGCAATATACAGACATACGATCAGCGAATTCAAGCGGTAGATCCTGATTGAATCTTGCTAATAAGCCATTCGTACCGTATTTATCGCGTAGCTTCTTGCTGTTCATTACGATGTCAACAGCTCGTTTACGTGAACCACGACCACGAAATCGAAGATTCTGCCCTTCGAATAGGCCTTTCAAGTGAACTGGTACGTCTTTAGCTATCAGTCTTTGCGTTGCGTATTTTCGCATTTTGTATTGCTCTCCGTCTTTGTGTTTGCAAACGATTAAGGTTACTGCGTATCTTTCGTGATCGCGCTGAACTGTGCGCATTACGAAAAGATTCTTCGTCGAACCTCCAACTTGGTTCATCTGTGTATCTCACTTCGACCCTCCTGGATTAAAATTGGTTAGCTCAGGATCCTCTTGGGTGTCATCAATGAATCCAGCTTGCCATCCGATGTGATACGAGTCATATGCAATATCAATAAGATCTTCCATTGATTCCTCGCCAATGTCCTCATCGTGTGGCAGCATTTGCATTACGTTTTCGATATTAGCTATGATACGTTTGCGGACACGCTCTGGAATATCAATGTGAGTGCGATGTTTAAATATCTCGGTCATATAATTACCTCCTATATAAGGAAATTTGAAGTGGTAATTTTTTTAAGTGGCGGAGTGGACGGGACTCGAACCCGCAACCACTGGCGTGACAGGCCAGGATTCTAACCAATTGAACTACCACTCCGGAGGATCATCGTCAAACCGTCCCATACTAACCTCATTGAGACTATCATCGACATATGGATCTGGATCATTTGCATCTGCGATACACCACCAACACATACCATCTTCTAGTATATCGAATGTACCGCATATTTGACAATTGTTCATTATCTCGTCTACCTCGTTTTCAAATGAAAAAAAAGCACCAACATCTGTCACGAGCCATAGCTGGTCGGGCCGTTCTTGAGATGCTGGTGCTAAATATGCTGCAATTTTTATATTTACGCAGCTAATTGTTGCTCAATACCTTCAGCAAGTTCCTCAGCGAAACTTTCGACTTTATCCATCGGCCAGATCTTTAAATATCCTGGCATTTGCTCATAACGGCAATGAGTATCAACACCATCTTCAGTATCACCGAATATAGCTTTTAATTTACTGTTGTGCAAAGACACAATAGCAAATCGTCGCTCAGTCGGATGTAGCTTCGATGGTTTTTTAACTCGAGTGAAAACTTTGTTTGACCCTTCAGGATCAGACTCAATTTCGATCGAATCAGCATTGTATGTTACTTTAAAATTCGAACCACATTCAAATCCATCCAAACCATATCGTTGCTCTTCGAGCCACAAGCGTCTTTTGCCCTTTTGTGTATGGATTTTCATTGGTACAGGTTTTACTCCGGTCATAGTTTTTAGCTCCATCGGTCAATGTGTGAATCGGTGTATATCCTGCTGTTCAAAACCCACTCAGCTTCTTCGTACTGGTCATAATCCTGATAATCGGACTGTAACTCATTGGTCAAATTATCCCATTCAGACTCAATGACCATCGAGCGACTAAATAAGTCCCAATTATTAGTGTCAAGACACTCTTGCCACATAGCTTGAACAGCATCGCTTTTTGCTTGGTCCATAAAATACCTCAGTGTTAATAAAAAAAAATGTATCTCCAATTAAGGAAAATTAAAGTGGTTAATTTTTTAAGTAACAGTTAAATAACAATGGTGCAAGAATATCATTAAATGCTAATGTTTATCTCACTTTGTCACATCTCAGCGTCTGTTTTATTCAAGATACTTTCGCACATGCGCAAATATCTGAGAATCTTGAGATTCTCTCCCCCCACCCAGAGTTTCTGGTTCTTCGGTTCAGAGTTTCTGGTTAGTTCGGGCTAAACCGGGGAGTTTAAACTAAAAGAATATTATGATATTCTAATATTCGAAAAGGAGCTCATCTCGGGCACGATAAAATGTTGTGATTTTTGATGAAAAAAAAGGGCGCCGAAGCGCCCAATATCCTTATCAGTTAATCTAGTGTTTGTGTAACAACAAAAACACGCCAGCAAGGAGAAAAAATGCTACAGTACATGCCAGAATTTCAAGACCAGTCATGATGCCACCGGCATAATCTTGATATAACCTTCGGACATTTCATAAGATACCGGAGTATCGACACCATTTTCAGTATCGCCAAAGAGTTCTTTGAGGCGACTATTGTGAATTCCAACGATGGCGAAGCGACGTTCCATCGGAATTCGTTTCGAGGCCGCTTTGACGCGGGTGAACACCGTGTTGGTACCATTCGGATCAGCTTTGATTTCAACCGAATCTTCATTGTACACAACGTTGAATCGCGAACCGGGTTTGAAACCGGGCAATCCGTACTTCTGCTCTTCGAGCCAAAGTCGGCGCTTATTCTTTTGAGTGTGTAGTTTCATTGGCTTATTGGCCATGGCTATATCTCCATTTGAGTTTATATTGAACTTCTATATATAGAAATTTCAAATCAACATTTTTTTAAGTCACAAAAAATTTATATAGAGCTATAATACTATAAATCAATTTAACAATATAACGCTTTACTTATGCTTGTGCGGGAATCTGTTCTAGTTTGACCAGACGCACGATACCACTTTTTGATTTTTTTCTAAAATTTTTTTGATTTTACCAATACTATGTTAGAATATCAGGCACCTGGGGAGGAGATTATCAAACGAGGACATATCTATGGCGATGACTTGGTTTCAAAAGATTTTTACTCCTGAGCGCTCAGGGTCTTATCAATGGCAGAATAGACCGGATCAAGGTGGGGGAGAATTCACTGGTGAGATAGAGGGTGTATACGAAGGAGACGAACAAGATCTTAGATTCGTACCGAGAGCAAATCGGGGCCCAGGAAACACAGTTGGGCAAATGATGCCAGATGCAACAAATGCAACAACTGGGATGGGGCAGACAGCAGATCAAGATATTAAAGATGCTATAACGGCTATGACATCTGGTGCAGACGGTGGTGGAATGGAAGATGTTGGATTATCACCTATGCCATCATTTACAGAGGACGCAGGTTTATTACCTTCGATAACAGCTGCAATGTCACAAGGCTTTAGAAGCTTCCCTCAACGCCATGCGATGAGACCAGGTATGAGCACAGGTATATTTCAGGGCGAAAGTGGACTGAGAGCGGCGAATCGCGGCGGGACAGGAAGCGGAATGATGCATAAAGTAGATCCTGGCTCTATGAGACGACCTGGTGGTGCTATGATGACAAGAGCGCCCAGTGGTTACAGAGGGTCTGGCGCAAGACCACATTTTGGATTCAATCCAGGAGCATTTAACCAAGGAGCTAAAAGCACTATGCAACCTCGTGGGTTTGATCTAGGCAGTCTTTGGGATATACTGAAGAACGTGGGCAGAACTGGTGGGTATCTAGGAGCATTAGGACACGCTGGAAACATCATCGATGACCGTGAAAACGTCATAGCACAGAGGCAAGGTCTTAGACACTCGGGGCCAGAGCCAATGTATCCAGATGCATTAAACCGAAGTGCTAACTACCCAAGAAGGTTATTCTAAACATGCCTTGGAAACAAGGACAATCTGGTAACCCCAAAGGTAGACCCAGGAAAAGTCAGAAATCAATGGCTCAATTGCGGAGCCAGATTAGTGAGCATTTGCCTGATGTTATCGAAGTGCTTGCTAACGCTGCTAAGGATGGCGATGTACAGGCAGCAAGGATACTAGTAGAGCGTTGCGTGCCATCGATGCGGGCGCTAGACCAGAATATTAACGTTAATGATTCTGTGCGTGGCATCTCTGATGAAGAGCTGTTAAACTTAATGAATGAATTTGAATTGGGTACGGAGGCTAACTAATGGCAAGTACTATCACAGCAGGGACGCTAACAGTAAAACTAACAGAATCGGTATCCTTGAATGGCTCTGACATGGGGGCAACGAACACTTTGACTGTGGCCTCTATTAACGAGGTTAGTCAACGCATAGTTACGATTGATGCTTCTAACGTCAGAACGTTATTCGAATTTGGGACGGTGATTGGCAGAGGTAAATTTATCTCTACGAATGTGAAGTATATACGAATTACAAACAAAGATGATACAAACCCAGTTAGTTTAAATATCGAAAGCGCTTCTTCTAATTGCTGGGTGACAGTAACAGCGGGGTCAAGTTGGTGGATGTCTGCAACAACCGGGGCAATGGAAGCCGACGATGACACTACCGTGGTAGCTCCAGTATTTCAAGATATAACTAAAATCAGCGGCCATGGTGGAACTAACGCCATTGATGTTGATTGCTATGTGGCGCTAACGTAATGGCTAGCAAAAAACCACAGACTATTACAGCCGCCGTAAGGCGCGGGGCCGCAGGAATGCCTAAATTACCGGCCCAGTTCACACCCTCAGCTCAAGCGCAATCCGGGTTTCCAGATATGGAAATGGCAGGGACGGGCAAAAGGCCAGACCCGATGGGTGGAATGGGTCCAACTATGGGTGGTCCGATGGGTGCGCCAGATCCTACTTTCACACCTAGTTTTGGGTCTGGTTCTCCCGGCCCTATGGGTGGGATAGGTAGTCCCATGGGTGGAACAGCAGGCGGGGCAGGTACACCTCCATTGATGGGATCAACTAAACCTAAGTTCGGCGAACCAGGTTACTCTTCGCCTTGGTTTTCTGGTGATCCAGCGGGATTGAAGACATGGGCTAGCCGTGCATCATTAGACCCTAGGATAAAAACCGCTATAATGGCTGGGAAAGTGAGTGGTCCTAGCGTATCTCATATGGGTAGGCCAGAGTACGATCCTGGTCTGGGGATGGCTTATTTTACGGGTAGAAGTAAGTAATGACTAAATTAACTGCAGCAGAAAGAAATGCAATACCGCCAGAAGACTTTGCGGGTCCTAACAAGAGTTATCCTATTAACGATGATAATCACGCAAGAAATGCTTTGGCAAGAGTTTCTCAACATGGTACACCAGCGTTACAAGCACGGGTAAGATCTGCAGTTAAAAGAAAGTATCCAAATATTAAACAACAGACGAGGGTAGCATAATGCCAAAAGTAGGTGAGAAACATTTTGCTTATACAGCAAAGGGTAAGAAAGCTGCTATGCAAGAAGCTAAAAAAACCGGTCAAACTGTAACACACGGACGCAAGAAAAGTAAAGCTAAACGCGCTTATTAGTCATGGCCATACTCACTAATATCCAGCGCGTGATTATGCCTGCTGCAACAAAGGGCATGCCGGAGGTGATAGATTACGTTGACCAGATCCCATGGAGCACAGGAGCTGATGTAGTCGTATTGTCTAATGCTGGGTATTTCTACACGAAGTTAGGTACTAATGCGGCGGTTATGGATGTTACAATCAATGCTACTGACTTAACTATATCGTCCAGCTCGTCCTCAAGTGATATTGATGACTTCCCCGCAACGGGGTACATTATGATAGAGGATGAAGTAATGTATTACAATGCTAGGAGTGGCTCTGGCGGTACGTTTACGATTCCATCGACAGCAAGTCGCGGGGTTTTAGGAACGACAGCAGCGACTCATACGGCAACCCAAGATATCAAAGAAATATTACGCGGTGTTATTAGTCGTATAGAGTACAACACAGAGTCTGGCTTTGTCAATGTGTGGTCAACTACTACACAGTATACTGGCGCTACTGGTGTGAATTCTATTGTATTATTTTCTATACCAGAAGATAATATCTCTATGATAGAGATTACATAATCATGACGGTAACGGCCGCGACAGAAACGGTATTCCCAGCAGTTGGGAAAGGTATGCCTGATGTTATATCGTATCTTGATGAGGTGCCTTGGTCTACTGCTGTTGATGTGAAGCCGATGAAAGTATCAGTAATGACGCCAATAGATGATGGTTCTTTCCCTCCTTCAACACTTACAAATCCAACAACACCTTATATATTTTTTTCTACTCTGGGCATTATTGGCACATTAGATACCGGTATAAATGCTACTGATTTAACTATTGTTGCCCAAGATTCAGCAACGGCTGGTATGCGTCCTATAGTCTTTATCAATGGACCTGTTGAGTGGACTCCTTTTACTGGACAAATACCACAGCAATTACCAGAATCTTTAGGACCATTTATAATGGTTGAAGATGAAATCATGCGATATGAAAACCCGCGAGCTTCATTGGTTGACGCCTTGACGGGCACTTTTTATTATTACCCTGATACAGCTAATTTTGTAATACCTAGTGTATCAGAAAGGGGGATGTTTGGCACAACTGCCACTACTCACTTGGCAGGCGCAATTGTAAAGGAGTTGATTGTTGGATATATTACAGGAATAGAATACAGTTCTGACAGTGAAATGGTAACAATTAGAACTAACATAATGCAAGAGATTTGGGAAACTTTGACAGGTTATTATCTTCCTGCGCTAGATGGACCATTCACACCATATACGTATCGTGGTCATTCTACATCGACACCGAATCCATATGCTTTTTCCGTGCCACGCAAACAAATCTCCGCCATGGGTTTAGGACAGTAATGAGTTTATCCATTGCTTTAGCTAACGGACTACCGAGGGAAGAAATCCGTGCTTTATTATTATCAGAAATGCAACGACGCATGGAGGCGCGGAAGACTCGCTGGACAGCACTCGATGGTCCACAAAAGAAGTTTGTTAATAGTGAGCATCCTCATATACTGTTTGGCGGAGCGCGAGGAGGTTCAAAAAGTGTTGGAATGCTTCTAGCATTTCGCAAGCATGCAGAGAAATACGGTAAGGAGGCGCAAGGCCTTCTGTTCCGCAGGTCATTCCCAGAGACTGGTGAGTTGGTGAAACTGGGTCAGTATGTCTTCGTGCAAGAAGGTTGGGAATGGAAAGTCGGGGAGCGAAAGTGGGTTTCTCCCAGCGGATCAGTACTACAGTTGAAACACCTAGACGAGGATTCCGATGCTATGAAGCTTCAGGGGTTTTCGGTAACTTTCCTGGGTTTTGACGAACTCGGGAACTGGCCATCGCCAGAACCTATCGATATGCTACAGGCAACGATGCGTTCAGCTGCTGGTGTACCGGTTCTGTTCAGGGCTTCTGCCAACCCAGGCGGGCCAGGGCATAACTGGGTGAAAGAAAGGTATATCGACAACGACAACGGGGAATCAATTTTTATTCCGTCGAAAATACAAGATAATACTCCTCTGATGGAAAATGACCCGGGTTACGTTGACAGAATCAAAAAGAGTGGACCAGAATGGCTCGTAAAAGCATGGTTAGATGGTGATTGGAACATAGCACCGGGTGCATTCTTTGAAGGCGTTTGGGATCCAGAAACACATGTAGTGGAACCTTTCAATATACCATTAGAATGGAAACGATGGAAGGCATACGACCATGGGTATAAATCTCCAGCTGGATGTGTTTGGTTCACACAGGATTATGATGGTATAATCTATATCTACAGAGAACGTTATTGGAGTTCGAAACCGAACAAAGGTAATGAAACATCAATCGAAGATATAGCGAGGGAGATAGTTAGTGCTGAAGAAAGCGAGAGAAAACTCAAGGTTAGGTTTAAAAGTAACGTGGCAGATTCTGCGATCTTTATGCGAGACGGCCGCCATAAAAGTGTTGCAGACGTATTTGCTGATTATAATGTTGTTTGGGAGTCTAGCGCGAAAGGTCCGGGATCTAGGGTGCAGGGTTTGCAAGAGATTGTTGATCGCTTGTCGAATGGCAGCCTTAAGGTTTTCAGCACGTGTAAGCATTGGTTACGTACGGTGCCGTCTTTACCTGCTGACCCCAAGAGAGTGGAAGATATTGATACATCTGCCGAAGACCATTTGTTTGACGCGACTCGATACGGACTAATGCTGCGTAGGGCAAGAACCGTGAAACCTAAGCCCAAGAAAAAAGGTCCGAAGCCGTTCACATTTGAATGGTTAGAAAAAATTGACGAATTATATACTCAGGAAGAGCCATGGATAACTTAAACGTGCTAACTGATGATCCTAGTATCTCGGCTAATGTTTCACCTAATGCTACGGGTTTATTAAAGAAATTCCAAAGAAATGTAGACTTATCATACAAGAAATGGAAGAAAAAATATAAAGAAATAGAGCATGCTCGTAAATATGCTTTAGGACGTATGAATGATCGAACGCAGATCATGACAGAGACACAGGCTTTATATGAAGGCAATCGCTTAGTAAAAGGCAATATTATTCATGCTACGCTTCAAGGTTTGTTACCATATATATACGCTAAAAACCCCGAAATAAGAATTCGACCACAAGAGTGGGTAGAACCAGAAGGTTATGAGTATAGAGTTTCTGATCTGTTTTCTCAAACATTACAGATAGTTTTGAATGAATCACTCAAACGTGCAGAGCTCAAGAAAGTTGCAAAGCAGGTTTTACGGTCCTGTATGGTTGGTAAAATTGGTATTGTAAAAGTAACTTACCAAAGAGATTATTTTACGGATCCACTCGTTAGTCGACAGTATAATGATGCACAAGATAGTTTAGCAAGGATTCAAAGTGACATTATTGCACTACAAGAGAATAATCAAGATTCGTCTGAGAAAGAGGCATTGGTAGAAGAGATACAAAATACCATGGTAGCTCTTGGGCAACAGGTTGAAGTGCTTCAAAGAGAGGGTTTAAATCTGGGGTATATTCGTCCTGAAGATTTTCGCATGGACACATCGTTAGATAGTTTACAGGAGTATGACCAAGCTAAGTGGATAGCTAACGTTACGTGGATGACGCCATCTGATGTCATGGAGAGATTCCAATTAACTAAAAAGGAAATAGAAAAATTTGTTGTATATCGCAGAACTCAAGACGGCATACTGAACAGATTACGACGCGACGAATCATTCACAACGAATCAAACTGAAGATGTAAACCTTGCGATGGCTGTTTGGGAATACTGGGATAGAACAACTCAAACTGTATACACTTGGGTTGATGGTTGTGAGAAATGGGTAAAGGAACCTTTCGCCCCCTCACGTATGGGTGATGTATTTTTTCCGTATTTTATCCTTGGCTTGAACTGGATAGATGGCGAAGAATGGCCGGTATCAGAAACAGAGTTGTTGATGTCGTTGCAGGATGAGTACAATACGATACGTTCGCAACAGACTAAACACAGAGAATTATCAGCGCCGTTCTTCGTTGCTGACGCTTCGCGTGTCAATTACGAAGATATTGAGGTTTTTAGTAATGCGTCTATTGGGGAAATAGCGTTAATCAATGCATCAGGGCAAGATGTTCGTTCTGTTTTTCAACCCTCTAATCCGCCACCAATGAACCCACAGGTGTATGATACCACCCCGTTAAGAACTGATATGGAGTGGATTAGTGGTTTGGGTGACGCTCAACGCGGCGGCATAATGCGAGCTAAGACTGCAACAGAAGCTAATATACAACAAGCTGGTTTAGCCACTCGAGTGCAGGAAAAAGTGGACATGACCGAAGATTGGTTAAAGAAACTCTCTTGGTTTGCAGTAGAGATTCTATTACAAGAGATAACACCAGACAAGGCGCAGGAGATTGCAGGACCCAACGCATTCTGGCCGATACTAAATAAAGAACAGTTGTACAAGTCGGTATATCTTGATATAGCCGCTGGTAGTACAGGTATGCCTGATACTGATGCTGAGAAGATGCGGTGGACAGAGTTGATGCCTTTAATAATGCAGAACATACAGTTTGTTCAGCAATTAAGACAAATGGGTGTTCCAGATCAGTTTAATCCGTACGTTCAATTATTACAAGAAACGTTCAAGAGATTTGACGAGCGTATTGATATTGGTCAATTCTTACCGCCAATGCCAGAAGAGATACAGAAATACATGATGCAAAATCAGATGATGCAGCAAATGATGGGTAAAACCCCATCGGCAGGTAATGCTATGACACCGCCACAAGCTACGCCACCACAACAGATGAATGAAGTAGCGAATGCCCCGGAGAATAGAACGAATCAGAGACTCCGGAATAATGATCGCCAACCACAGGGAGAAATGTAATGGCTGAAGAATTAAAGGAGATGAGCGACGCGGAGATGTACGAGGATACATTAGGTGTTCTCGAGAAAGAGTTTGAGAGTATGCACGCAGAATCTACAGAGGAGGCAGTGGATGCACCAACCCAATCAGAGTCTACCACAGAAGAAGAACCTACAGAGCAGAAAGCTTCTGACACTCCCACATACGAAGAAGCTGAGACAGCACAGCAAACATCCAGCAACACAGAAGATGATCGACATGAGACATCAACAGAAGCGGTTTCAGAGAGCGCGTCAAATGAAACAAGGCCGGAATTAGACGAAGAAGATGCCGATGTTTACGGTAATTTAAAACCTAAGGCGCAAGAGCGTTTTGAGCATTGGATAAATAGAGCAAAAGAATTAGAAACTGAAAACGAAAACATGCAAGTTTCTAGACAGTTGCATGAGTACATAGCTAAAACCAATACCAATCCTGAGCAGTTAGATTGGTCATTAAACGTCTTTAATAGTCTCAATTCTGGAAATTATGAGCAAGCGTTATCGGCGTTAAAGGCCTTGGATACCTTTGCTGACCAAATTGGAGAGCGCCTAGGTGTGAATCGTACAAACAACGAACAGGCAAATTATACTGATCACGAAGACTTATCCAACGCAGTAGAAAACCTCGAGATGAGTGAAGAATGGGCAACGAAACTAGCGCAACAGCGAACGGAAGAAAGCGCGCAATTCCAAGCGCAGAATGATTTTCAACAGTATAATAATGAAGAGCAGCAGTATGCTACTGCATATCAAGATGCTGCGAATCAAGCATTTTCTGCAATAACAGATTGGGAAAATCAAATCAAGGAGACAGATCCTGATTATGCTTTGAAAAGTGAAGCTATGATAGACGTTGGTAAACAACTAGCTAAGACTAATTTTCCACCGCAAGATTGGTTACCAATGTTACAGAATGAGTATAATGTACTGAGTCGCGGTATGTCTATAGCGGCTCAACAAAACGGAAATGCTAGTAAACAATCTAGGCCCCTAGCACCTGGAAGAAGTAATGGCGGAGTAGGAAGTAGCATGGAGTTACAAAGTGCAGAGGTTACACCTGAATTTCTCCAAGCGCACCTTGACGCCATGCATAATTAACAGGATAGATGATAACTGGATTCATCGCCAGTAGCACGTATAGGCACTCGTGTGGCCAACCCTGTTCCACATAATTACATTCCTTTTGGAGGGAAATAAATGGCTACTCAAACAGCATTAGCTGCAGCAGACATTACCCAACTAGGATATGTAGCTCTTCAGAACTATTTGAAGAATAAACCTATTGACCAGGTTGCGACGGAACGTCCCCTGCTCAAAGCTCTCATGGCAAAGAAAAAGACATGGGGCGGCGGTAAAGAAAATATCGTTGAGCAGATTCGTACCGGTTATG
>VTLG01003108.1_pt1 | contig 12616 bp, 14 predicted proteins | sample 4694571 | NCBI WGS metagenome assembly VTLG01 (sample SAMN12604809, study PRJNA352737) | marine metagenome | biome: ENVO:00000447; feature: ENVO:00000209|ENVO:00000569|ENVO:01000036; material: ENVO:00002151; isolation source: viral sequences binned using virsorter ... | reverse complement strand
TGAGTTTTGATTTGCCGTAAAGTGGTGTCTCAATTCTCTAATTAAATAGTTACCACTTATTTGTGGGTCCATCTCATCAGAGTCTCCACCTTTATTTTTATATGGAAATTCACAGTAGACGACATCACCTACTTTTAATTCCGTATTAAGTGGGACTAAAATATTTATTGCCTGTGTAAACAATAAATTATATCTAGAAAAGGATTTCGCCATATCAGCATTATCCCTTCCAGAAGTATCTAGTCCTGCACCCTTCTCTAAAACTCCATGATCAGATAATCTAACCATGACTCTAGATATTGATTCACCAAATACAGATACTGGAATTTCATCTTTACCTAAATGTTTACTTTCAAGTTCATCCTTTAGATTATACTTATATCCAGATACCTTATTACTAATCATATCATAGAAATAAGTATAATTGGAATACATTCCAATCCTTAATGACTTTCTCAAGTCAATGTTCTTTTCGATTCCCCACTTTATAATCTTAAGGGGTTCTGCTTTAGTAGTACTCTCACTTATCACACCAGTATAAGAATAACCTTTACCAGCTTTCAATGCTTCTTTTTTCTCAGACTTTCCTTCTGATAATTTTAATGAAGAAGTTAATCCATCAATGCTTTTAAAATTAAATCCATCCTTATTTTCATAGAATAAAAATCCTGCAGTACCTTTTGCTATTGCATCCTTTCCTTCACCACTTGTACCCTTAGTACTACTATCAGTTGCAGATATTGATTTTGGGCCCAACCATTGTAATGTATGGAATGCCTTTTTCATATTACCAATGAAGGCAAAATTATTTGATGTACGTTCTATACTATCATCACTGTACCTATCAGTCTTTAATACGTCTTTTAATATAGACTTTACATGTTCATTAATATTTTTCTTCTCATACTTCTTAACACACCTATTAGTTTCATTAGTTAAAAATTCTCTTGATACTAAATGTAATGTAAATGTTTCTCCTAATTTTTGTGCATCCAAATCAGCAGCCTTATAAACATACAAAGGATTATCATCATCAAATTCCCAAAGACCTCTTGCAGTTTCAATTTCTAGTGTAACTTTTTCACCACCACGTATAGGAACTAAATTAAAAAGAGTATTAGTAGACCACAGTTGCATCTCCATAGTAACAGATGGTTCTAAAATATTTTCAAAATAATCTATGCCAAGAATATTTGGAAGCAAAGAAATCTTATTGCCACTTAAAGATTCGATTGTTGCACCTGTTATTTGAAGTGCTACTACTTCTGCTGTACTCATTGGGCTAACTTAGTCAAAAGAATATTTGTCCATAAACTATTTAATATCGCAGTTTCTGATGGAACAGCAACAACAACACCTCCACCCCCACTGGATGCTATTGGTACTGGAATGATTGAACCAGTAGAATTTCCTTGAACTACTTCTCCATCTGGAATAATAACAGTAGTAGTATTTCCAGAACCAAATAACTGATTACCATTAGACATACTTTCTACATGTTTGAATCCAATTTGTGGTGTTCTAAGTCCAGCTCTTACAGATGGTTCAGCAGAATTTTCTGGTGGAGGAACAAACCAATTCCAGAACCTCTTAAATAGATTATTATTTTGTTTCTTAATTGTATTCTCACTTATATTAAGGTCTTCTCGGATTGTTTCTGCTTTATCTATATTAAAAGGATTGACAATCCCCCAAGATTTAGGTCCAAGGAAACCATCATCTTGCTCAGGAGTTGTAATATTTAAAAACTTAGGACCAATATACCCATCATTCTTTTCACTACCAATAAGATCTCTAAATCCTTCTACTGTCCATATAGGTTTAGCATTACCAAAAGACATACCACCAACAGACATTTTTTTAAAATCAGAAACTGAAACACTAAATTTATCTACTGCAGTACTAAAAGTATTATTTAACTCTTCAGTATTGGTAACTTGCTGTGTTTGCATATTAGATTGTATTTCTTTTTGCAATTCTTTTGCCTGTTCCTGTTTCTCTGATGCATTAAGTCCAAGAGGAGTACCTTCAAATGCACCAAGATCTCTAGCAATATCTACACCTATTGCAGCCCATCCGACAATAGGTATAGCACTTGCCAATGCTAATGATCCACCAACAACATCACCCTGACTAAATTCATGAGCAGCAAACCCAAGTGCTATTATAGATCCAAATCCAGGAACAAACTTTCCAGCTTTTCCACCTACTTTTGCTACTGTCTTTGCTGTTAACTTCTTACCTACTTGTTGTGATAATTTCTTACCTACTTGTTGTGATACTTTTTTCTTTACTGTACTTTCAACAACTTCACCACCAACCTTTCTAATTATACCTTTACGAGCTGGTCCTTTAATTATCTGAGGAAGTAAATTTGTTCCAGACGTAACTACTTTTGGTTTAAGAAATTTCTTTATAAGACTTTTTGCTATAAATGGACTAGCAATAATACCAGCACCAAGTCCTATCTTTCCTACAGTATCTATTTTATCTAATGTACTCTCTATTTCTTTTGGAGTCTTATCAATAAACAACGCAGCCAAAAGAAGAGCAATACCTTGAAGATTTGAAGATGTACTAATACCTAAACCCTTTATCTTTTTTTTATCTGGTAACTTATCTTTCTTTCTTTTTAATTCTCTATCAGCAGAAGAGATCCATTTTACAAATTTTTTATACTCATCCTTACGTTCAAACTTATATCTCTTGACAACACTAACATTAGGAGCAGTCTTAATCCTCTTTGCCTTTTTTAATATTAAATTTTGATTTACTATGGTTGTCATATCTATTACTCAACTATATTGTATATCATTTTACTTTGAAGCACTACAAAATTATCTGATTTACTTGAAGAAAGGAAAGGCATATCAGGAGAAGCACCAGATGATGTTGGTATATTAAGATTCTTTCCACTTCCATTATCAGTTTGAGTAGGCATTCCACTATATGGAATTACATTAAAGATTGGTTTATTATTACCAACACTTAGATTATCAATTTGTTTTAAATTATTATTTGATTCTCCAATGATAGTAGGTTTATCAACAAACACCCAATTACCTTTTTCATCTTTCTTTACTTCACCTTTTAATATTAAATTTTGATTTACTTGTGAATTCAATTCAAGATGTTTTTTACTACTTTCATTTAAAGATTTAACACCTTCATCTATTAATTTCTTTTCTTCTTCAGAACCAGGTTCAACATTAGTCCAACTTGAAGTTACATTTTTATTCTTTTCATTAGCAACTGAATTGGAATTAATTTGTTTTAAAGATTCAACTGCTTTTGCAAAAATATCTATATTTGAACTAAATCTATTAATACTTCCCGAATCAATTGATCCAGCATTAGCATCACCACCAGACAACCAAGGCAACAAAGGAAGACCTAATAGACCAAGAAGAGCTAACCATTTATTCTTCTTAGCAAAATTAGTTAACTTAGGGACAATCCCTTTTGTAGCTTGTGGAGTAGTAGTTTTCTGAAGAAGTCTACTTCCCAATTTAGTTGTTGTTCTTTCTGCTCCTTCTTGTGTTACCTTTTTTGTAAGTTTATTTCCTACTACACTACCACCACCAACTAATGCACCACCTGTCAATAGATTTCCTATCAATCCTCTTCCACCACCAGATCTACGAGCATTCACAGAAAGATTTTTTAATGATTTAGATATCTCATCAATTGCTACAACCAATACTCTAGACAAATCAAATACATCTAGGAGAGTATCTCTTAATGTTATGACATTCTTTTTAAGTATCTTTTCAGTATCTTCTGATCCAAAAACAGTCAGAAAATTAGAAGTACTTTTTTGTGGAGAAGATATATTTTCAATTATAGATTCTAATCCAGGTTTCCTACCAGTTATAAAATTCTTTGCACTCGAAAAAATACCTCTTGATCTAGGAGCAGTAAATGAAGGAATGATGGAAGCAGATATTGCCATTTAATTGTTTGCCTGTTGTGCTTTTAAATTCTCTTCTTCAATGTATTGATTTAAAAGACCGAGATATACTTCTCGTTCCCACGGCATCATGTTTTCAATCTCAGTTAGTGAGTATTTATGGTGTTGCATCAAGGAAAAGTTAAGTTTATAGTATGACTCAAGATCAATATGAGTCATACTTACCCGAAAAAACTTGCCAGTCCCTCCAGTACAACCTCACTTTCAACTTTAGTCTTAGGATTTTTTACCTTCATAGTATAAGATAACTTGGGCATTGTATCAAAGAATGTTTCAATTTTCTTATACTGTTTGGAACTCAAGGACTCGACCCATTCAGTAAGTTCCTTCTTAGTACAATCAGAAGCTGCCCACACATCATCATGATCATATACCATTTCAATACATGATGCTACCATATCAAATGATTGTTGTACAGGAGAAGCATCACTTTCAGAATCAAAATTCTCCTTAATAAATTCACTGAGTGATGGATACTTCATCTTAAGAGTAAGTTTTGCATCAAGAGGTATCTCTTGATCGTGCTTCTTATCCTTCTTAACTTCTATCTCATCAATATAAATTTTAATAGGAACAGTTGTCTCCTCATCATCAGGACAAGTGACAATCAAATCAAGTGCTTCTCCTACTGACTTACCACGTACATTCAAAAAGATATATTCAATATCAAATGTGGGAAGGTCATCAACCTTGACACCACGAGTAACGATACATTCTTTTAATGTTGCTTTGATTGCATTAGTAATCTGCTTTACATCCTGACTTTCTAATGCAAGGATTAAAACTTTTTCTTCTTTGACTAGAAACGGTCTGTATTTTATTTTCTTCCCTGATGATGGCAATACCAACTCATAAGTAGGGGTAGTTATTTTAGGTAAAGGCATAATATTTTATTCAGTATTTTATATAGGGAGGTTATTTGGAAGGATTAGTACTTTCCTTAATGTTCCAATTGCTAGGTGGTTTACTCCAATCAAAATTAAAATGCTTAGATTTAAATTTCTTCCAACTCCAATCATTATCTTTCTGGAAATTAACATTATTGAAACCCTTACCAAAATCATCAATCTTAGTGCCCATAAACTCATCTCCATATTTTTGTTTCAATTCTTCCTTACTTAACTTAAAATTCTGAAACCAGTCAAAGTTAGTAGTTTCAATATCTTTCTCGGTGTCTCCACTAGTTTCTTCAAACTCAAAATCTATAGAAGGTGGAAGGTATCTATTTACCCTATAGTTCTCATTCTTTCCAGTGTTCTGAGTACTACCAAAGGCAGAATTCTTATTACCATTACCTTTCTGAGTAATGTATCTAGTGTATCCAAATATAACTGTAACTTTAGTAACATTACTACCATCATACGTTACTGGTACTGCAGTAACTTGTTTAGGGAATGCATCTATTAACTGATATGATATCATCTGCTGTGCTATCTGACCATCTTGCATCTGATTTGGATTCTGCCAAAAGTCTCTTTCAAATTTTGTAACTGCTATGGTTCTTTTATATTTTCCAGGATACTTCATCCTATAATAAGAATTATGACCCGTAAATCCTACTTGTGCATCTGATCCACCAATATATCTTCCATCATTACTATACAATGGATTAATATAATTCATCCATTCTTCAAATAAACGAAGAAGATTATAATTATTATCAATATAATAACTTACCTCAAAGTCAGGCCATATTCTTCTTGTAGGAGCATACTCCAGCATACCTTGATAAGATCCAGGTTGTTCTGTCATATCAAAGTTTGCTCCTGGAAGTATAGCTTCCGAAGCAAAGAAGTCATAACTGTAACTACTCGCAGAATACTCATCAAATATACCACACCGTGTCAGATGACCATCTAAGTTATCAGCATTTTTATTATTTCGATTGAGAAATAATGATACTTTAAATTGACTGCTAAGAGACAGACCCTTATATAAATCTCTTACTGACGGTAAAGAACCCCTTCCCCCATCAGTATTTCTGGGGTTAGTTATCCTTGCATATAGTGGTGCAATTTGTGCCATCTAAATATTGTTTAAATAGTTATCCTATACTATGTATGTCATATAATGGAAAATATAGGCCGAGGTATCCAAAAAAGTACAGAGGAGACCCCACAAATATAGTTTATCGGTCAAATTGGGAAAAGAAATTCATGAACTACTGTGATCTTGCAGAGTCTGTAAGTGAATGGCAGTCAGAAGAATTCTGGATTCCTTATCGTTCTCCTCTTGATAATAGAATGCACAGATATTTTCCTGACTTTTTAATAAAGTACAAAGATGGTTACGGGAGGAAGAGAGTAATGGTTGTAGAAATAAAACCAAAGAAAGAAACCAAGATGCCTCCACAGAACCCAAAGAAACGAACTAAGTCATGGGCATACTCTGTAAAAACTTATGCAGTTAATCAAGCTAAGTGGAAAGCAGCAAGAGAATATTGTAGGGATAGAAATTATGAATTTAAAATTATGACCGAAGATGATCTAGGTATCAAGTAATGCCAAGGAAAACACTCAAACAAAGAAGAGAAAGAGATGCTGCAAGGAAAGCAGAACTAGCAAACAGTACCACCATTGGTGGAAGAATCTTTGAGAGATCTAAATCAATTGCTGGTACAGATGCAGACTGGTTTGCCAATGAATTATATACTGAACTAGATTCAGTAGCAGAACAAAGGTTCCCTGAAATAGGTGAGTTGTGTTACTTCTCATACTCTGCAGCATTCGGTGATAAGTATAAATGGTGGGATCGTAGACCACTCGCATACATAATAGAGATAACCAATCAACACATACTTGGTGCTAACTTACACTACTATAGTCCTGATATAAGATCATCAATTGCTGGTTCCCTCATAAATAAAAGAGAAGCACGTTTACCTAAAAAAACATTACATAAGTATTTCATTACTAATATTGATGGTTTGTTTATTATTCCAGAGGATTCGGATGAGTGGTCTGACATTGCTAAGTTAGTAACAGAAAAATTTGTTAATAAATATGGTATGGTCTCACCAGAATATGTTTGGGATAGTCCTTAATGGCAATAAAAACAGTAAAAAGAAATCTTTTTAGAGAAGGTAGCATCGAAATAACTGGTGCTAGTAATAGATATAATTTGAGATGGGATCCTGTAGATGGTGATGTTAAAGTAGTACAAGGAGGAATAGTTCTTGACGGATCTCCAATAGTATTATTTGAGAATCATAAATGGTCTCAATGGGCAATCGATAATGCACTAAACAATAGTGGTGGTAGTTTTGATTATATTCCAGATGGATTATCAAATCCAACCACAAGAGTTGCAAAAACAAGAGAGATAGCAGATCTTTTATTGAAAGCTCACAAAGCAAATGGAGGAGGAAAACTTCCAGAGTGGGTATTAGAAATGGATAAATTGGGAACAGATTCTGAAAAGAATTTATTATTAACAAATTATGATGCTGGTATAATGGACAAGACTGCTATAATAGACGTAGAGGTAGAAAACCAATCTACACCTGCAATGATGTGGGCAGATATTAAAAAGACAGATATTACTCTCGATACAATCAAAGAATTAATGTTAGATGGTCCTCTCAAGTATCCAGTCGATGCCATTTATTCTAATAGAAAGACAGGATATAATCAAGACCACGTTCGCATTACACAGTACACATATAAACCACCAAGACCAAACCTTGTAGGATTTGGTGATGATGAAGGAGCAACACAAACAGCATATAGCATAATAACAGAAGGTGCAAAAAGATATAGTCCTCTAGAAAAATATCTTGGTATGGTACGACTACCAATGCCAACAGACATCAGTGATTCAAATAATGTTTCATGGGGTCAAGATCAAATTAATAACATCTCTGCTGCACTTACATCTGCAGTTGGTGGAAATTTAAGAAACACTGCATTGTATGCAGGTGGTGGAAAACTTGCTGAAATTGCTGCAGGAGCATTCGGTGTAGATGTAAAAGGTTTAGATAGTCTGGGTGTTTTTCTTGGAGCATTACAAGGTGCTGGTATGGAAGGTGGAATTGAAAAGTTGGCAGGTGTCAGTCCAACTCTTCGCACTACTTTACAATCTAGACTACTAGCAATGGCAGGTCAGCAAGTTTCTCCAGAATCAATACTGGCACGAGGACTTGGAGTAGTTCCGAACTCTAATATGGAATTACTATTCAATGCCCCTGCACTAAGAGAGTTTGCTTTCAGTTGGAAGATGACTCCAAGAGATGAGTACGAAGCAAAGAAAGTCAGACATATTATTAGATTCTTTAAACAAGGTATGGCTGCTAGAAAGATGGGATCTAAAGGTAGTTCAGCAGGAACACAATCCCTTTACTTAGGTACTCCCAATGTATTCCATGTACAATATAAAACAAATAGAGACGAAGACATCGAAGGTGTAAATAGAATCAAGACAGTTGCATGTACTGGTTGCTCTGTCAACTATACTCCTGATGGTGTATGGTCAGCATATGAAGAAGGTCAACCAGTCAGTACAGTTATGTCATTACGGATGCAAGAACTAGAACCTGTATACGATACAGATTATCAGGGAGACATTACTGAAGGTAGAAAATTCAGAGAAACTCCTGGATCACCTGGTTCTAAAGCAGGTGGAGATCTTTATAAAATATCACTAGACGAGGTAGGTTACTAATGGCATACTTCAGAGAACTACCTAACATAAATTACGTTTCACTTTTAAAAGATAAAAGTAGGAATGATGAAAGATTGATAGTAAAAAATATATTCAAAAGAGCAAAGTTAAGATCTGATATAGATCAGGCAATAACTGCTTTTGAATACTATGATATCTCAGAAAACATGAGACCAGATGTTGTTGCACAAAACATCTATGGCGATCCAGAATTAGATTGGATTATTTTAGTAACAAATAATATTACTAACATACGAGATCAATGGCCTCTAAGTAATAATGATCTACAGAATTACATGGTAGAGAAATATGGTGTAACTGGTTTAACTAATGTTCACCACTATGAAACTACGGAATTAAAAGATGATAATGATAGAATACTTATAGAAGCTGGAATGCAAGTGGATAGTAATTTCACATTTCAAGTAGGAGACAAAACATACACTCCAGTACAACAAGTCACCAACCAACAATATGAAGTAAATAGGAATGAAGAGAAGCGAAGAATAAAAATATTAAAATCTGAGTATGTATCAATGTTTATTACAGACTTTAGAAACGCAATGAAATATAGTAAGTCTTCCCAATATATAAACAAAGGTTTAAAAGAATCATATAATCCCAATTTAAGTGGGGTATAAAAAAAGACCCCCGAAGGGGTCTTTTTGTTTAGGAGTTAACTAACTTAGAGAAGTAACTCAGAGATTCATCTTCCTCATCTTCAGTAGAACTTACTACTGGATCAGGAACAGTTCTTGGTGCGGATGATTCAAATGGAGTACGACCTGTATCTTCATCTTCAACTTCCTCATCAATCACTGGTCTCTTGACTGGTTGATTCAGACCGAGAACATTCTCAAGACGAGTCTTAAGAGCTTCATAAGTCTTGAACTTATCTGGTGCAACAAAATCATTAAGATCATACTGTTTGTTGTAGATCTCTTCTAGTTTTGCATCATCATCAAAGAGAGCACTTGGTCTATCGAACTCAGACTTATCATAGTTCTGATAACCTTCTACTCTACGGATCTTCAACTTGAAGTTTGCACCACTCCAGAAATCAAATGGATTGATTGCTGTCTCATCTGCGAACTCAGGTTTCATTGCTTCCTGAATCTTATCAAAGATCTTCTTGCCATACTTGTACAAGAATACTCTACCTTCGTTCTCAGGATTTGCAGGATCACTAACAACATATATGTTGCTGTAATATGATAATCTACGCTTTTGCTTACGTGCTATATCTTTGTTAGCATCCGAACCAGAGTTCCATAACTGTGTGTTATGTTCTGATACAGGATCTTTCTGTCCTAGTGTGGTAAGTGAATTCTCAATGTACCAACCACCTGGTCCTTGGAATGCATGTGTGTATACCCTTGTCCAAGGAAGATCACATCCTTCTGGTTCTGGAAGGAAACGAATGATTGCATAACCATTACCAGACTTATCTACGACTGGTTTCCAAATACGTTCATCAACGTTGCTTCCCTTGTCGTTGAGTTTCTCAACTTGTTTAATTAACTTATCAGTAAGGGAACCTGATCTAGATTGTTTTTTTAGTTTTGCGAATGACATGCGGATTAATTAGGATAATTCGGATATGTGAGTATTATACTATAGTGGAGGTTAGTTGTCAATGCTTTCTTCTAGTTCCTTGATTGTTTTATCAAGTTTATGAAAGAAGGATTCCATACTATTGATTTCATCATGTACTCCAAACAATTTACTAGCATCCATCAACCTCTCCTTCATTTCTATAGCTTCCTTATCATCAGATAAAGAGATACGAAAGAAGAAAAGTTTTTGTTTCTCTAGAAAAGTTTTTAATACACTTAGATGCTTTTTCTTTTGATCTAAATCCATCAAAGGAAGATATGGCATCTCCGTAACAAGTTGCTGCTGAAGTGCAGCGAGTTCTACTATAGTACTTTGAACTTGATCAGATTTAAAAAAATCGCTCATTAATGATACCTCTCTTTAACACGTTGAACTAAGTAATTTTTATACTCAGTTACATCAATATTTATGAATGCACTATACTTTTTAATCTTGAGACTTACGGTTTCCCACACAGGATCAAGAAGTTGTTTGTCATAATTTTTGACGTATGAGAATATTTTATCATAGATTACCAATTCTTCAATAGAAAGTTTACCACCCAAGTGTTCTTTTAGTATAGGTGGATGTCCTTTCTTACAATCGAAGAACTCATCGTAATCATAACTATCCATCATATCTTCAGAGTTACTTTTAAAACTCTCAAATAAATTCTCTTTATGTTCTACCCATTGGTTATATACTTTCTCTCCACCTTCAATAATAGGGCCAATCCATACCTGACTAGCATCAGAAGCTTGACTGAAATTTGCAAGAAAGAATTGTTTAATCTCATCGTCACTCTTCTTCCGTGACATTCTCTCAAAGAAGTAACGATCCTTTCTTTTATTAAAAGCACCTTCCGATGCTCGTGACCTACCACCATACTTGAAGTAATCATACTTCTCTTTGGTGAAATGATTCTTAAATGCTAAGTAACTTTGATATACCTCAAGAGGTTTCATAAAGGTAACTTCGCTCTCGAAGTTTTCTTCATGAAGTTAAGGTGAATAGCATCACACTTCAACTTTTCTTTTAACGGTTTAGATATTAACTTTGAAACTGACTCCATCTCAATCTTATTCTCTTCACAGAATGTTAGAATAGCATCAATATAGTTAAAGTTATAAGTCTTAACTAACTGTTCTATTTCCTCTGCAAACTTTGATTGACATAGAAACTTTTCCTTCATTAAGTTATCTACTTTATTCTTGGGTTCCATGTTCTCCTGTTTTGTAATCAACGAATTTCTTAATGTATTTGGTAAGAAGTCTAATATACTCACCTTTGTTTCGTTTTTCATAGACAACGCACTCTCCATTTTCAGCCACCATAATAGTAATTAATTTTTTAACTGGGATACCAGTCATTTCATAGTACATACATGCGTATGCAGTTTCTTGGACAAAGTAATTCTCTATCCATTTTTCGGGTTTAATCTTTGTTGAAGTCTTAAAGTCTATGACTGCAAGTTCTCCATCATATTCTGCTATGCAGTCAACTCTACCAGCAAGACCTAGATAATCGCTATATAGTGACTTCTCTAATGCGTGTATGTTATTTATACGGTCAAGGTTATCCTTTGATTGTAAAAATAAAAACTTAGTTGATGGAAGCATACTGCAACCATCAATAGTGCCATTCTTAATATAATATTCTACCACATCATGATACTTTGTACCACGAAAGGTAGACTCTCTAGTGATCCTGTTTGCCTCTTCTTCTCCAACCTTCTTTCTCCAATTAATAAAGACTTCACGATTGTAAAAGCTTGTCACCGAAGTAATTGATGGATACATCTTACCAGATGGAACCTTATAAAATCTGGTTCCATCTATGGTTTGTGCTTCAAGATCAACTTCTTCTTTTAAATAATCAAGGTGTGTAAACATTACATATTAAGAGACATTTTAGCAAAGAGATACTTACGAACAAGTCCTGAACGAACTATATCCTCAAGACCAAATTCAATAGAAGCAAAGTCATCTTCCATTACACGAATGATTTTCATAAAATCTAGAATACCATTACGTTCATTAGTCTTTGTAAGATCAGACTGCGATGCATCACCACAGAATAAAATCTTACTGTTTTCTCCTACACGAGTTATTATACTATCAAGTTCATGAAAATTCAAGTTTTGCATTTCATCAACAAGAATAATAGAATTATCTAATGTTGTTCCACGAATGAATGATGTAGACCAAAACTTAATAGTCTCCTGTCCTTTCAATGCACCGTACAACATTTCAAATTCATTATCATCTGCCATCTCAAACATATATTTTACCATATGCTTGTATGGAATCTGATATAAGAATGACTTGTCCTCATGATCTCCTGGTAAGAAACCAATCTCTCTAGTGGATACTAAAGAACGAACAATATATA
>VTLG01017065.1_pt1 | contig 12617 bp, 14 predicted proteins | sample 4694571 | NCBI WGS metagenome assembly VTLG01 (sample SAMN12604809, study PRJNA352737) | marine metagenome | biome: ENVO:00000447; feature: ENVO:00000209|ENVO:00000569|ENVO:01000036; material: ENVO:00002151; isolation source: viral sequences binned using virsorter ... | reverse complement strand
CAACACAGACGAAGGCGACGAACGCGCCTGGGAAATGAAGCAAGAAGACGGCATTAAAGAGTTTCCAACAGCCAATGAGTGGATTGCTGGCATGAAAGAGTCTTGGAAAAAAATTGAAACTACTAAAAGCATGAGTTTTGAAGACCGGCGCCACGAAATTTCTGAACACAAAGCAGATCACAACGATACGATTGATCGGCTCAAAACAGAACACCCTGATAAAGCAAAAACATTTGGCAACGATTACAAAGCAATGTTGCGAGGATTGTCAGCTAGGGCAGATGCCGAAAATGCAAAAGCCAAGGCGAAGGAAGCACAAAAATGAGAGCGTCTTTAACACCGATGCAAATCAAGGTGTATGGTTTTATACGCCAGTACCGGGCCGAACATGGAACTGTTCCGACCAACCAAGAAATTGCCACGGGGGTGGAAACCACGTCGGCAAATGCTCACAGGGTTATTAAAGGGCTAACCGCCCGTGGGTACATCATACCAGGCCCGCCCAGGACATGGCGGTCGTACACCCTGGTCGAAGATCACGAAAACGTAAACCCGATGATGGGAGTACATTCTGCCGCCACCGACTTTGTCCGCAAGCATCGCGCATTTATGAATGCCGTTGAGAGCGGGCAAGACACAGAGGATATGGGCCATGACGTGCAACAAGCACTCAAGAAATTAACCGTCGAAGTGGGGGAGAATGTGTGATGAGTGACCGTCAATGTATTCAGCGGGAGTTGCGAAACGCAAGACGCGTGATCACAAACCCTGACAAGTTCTCATCAAGCCTGATCGATACCGCATGGGCTGTCATCAGGTCTGCAAACCGGCAGAATATTTATTTACACCCAATGCCTTTTGTTTCAGCGTCGGACGCGTATTCCTGTTCGCCGTCACAGCAATCAAGCACAGGCTGCTTGCATGAGGTGCAGACATAGTGGGACTGCACTTGTTCTAGGCGGGTTGACTGTCCGCACCACGGGCAGTCGATCAGTCTGTCGGGGATCATCTAGGATAAGAACAGGTTGCGCTCAGCCACACGCCGACGTACTAGCCCCGGCAATATGCGGCCGGCTGATCGCCGCCACTTAGGCAGTTCGTCCGCTGCGCCCTCGTAATCCAGACGTGATAATTTCTGGCGGCACGTACTCCGGTAAAAGTTGCCGCTTCCGACATTGTATACGAAGCTGACTAAGCTGGAGAACTGGTTTTCAGTTAGAGGCGCTTTGACAACTCTCGCAATTGTACCCTCAACGTGGCGCACCTCTTGTCTGAGCAAAGCTTCGCCTTCGACTTCATCAATGTCAGGGTGATCAGGGGTGACACGATTGCCATTGCTATCATATGTGCTACCCCACCCAATCGTCCAGCGCGCGCCGCAATGGTATACGCTGGATCGCCAGCCCTCGAAGCTCTTGATGATGTCCAAACCGGCCGCATTGATGTGACCGTCCCAACTGTGTCTTTCGATCAGTTGGTCATGTAGGCTCATGTTTGAGTTTTCCGCGCCATGGTGCGCGAGCCAAACCAGAAACTTACGACCGCCGCCCAAACGGCCTGAAACTCATCGTTCCATATCAAGCTGTATTGTTCAGCCGTCATCCAATCCATGCTTACGCACAGGGTCAAAACGCCAAACTCAAGCGCGAGCAGGTAGGTCAAACATGGCCGGACAGATGCAGCCAGATTAACCACCCACGGGCTGGCCTTTGCTTGCAAGTTAGATGAGTGCTTGAGCAAAGCCTCGCCTTCGCGAATGTCGGCCTCAACATGCAGATGCTGAAGTTTGATTTCGCCCAGCGCCTTCTGCTGATCAATCTGAGCCGACATGAGCTTGAGTTCATGGGCCTTGTCGCTTTTGTCCTGGAAGAAATCCATGACCTTGGGAAGAAAGCTGGTGCCAAAACCAAGGACACTGCCTAGCAATGAAAGCATTACAGAAGAACTCCTATAATAGCGATTTGGAAAAATATTATTGTAAGCCCTACCATCCTCAAATTTCCTTCTTGCCCATCACTGGCTTTGTTGGGGGGTCAATTATCTGCAAGCCATACCCAGCCGCAAGTATGCAAGTCACCGGCCCGACCTCGCGGGACAAAGACCATGCGCCATTTGGGCCGACATATAATTGCATCACTGAACCATCCATATACCCACCTGCCAGCAACGGCTGTTCTTTGTATTTGTGTTCCAGTAGCTCTTCGACCTCTGCATGAGCATCGCAATGCGGCGCCATGTCGAGGGGCGGGTTTAATTCCCTTTCTTGCCGCACCAAGTCAGCATGCGACCTCATCAGGTCAGTCGGATGCACGGCCTGATCTGTTTGGCACCCGGCTAGAAAAAACGCTAGGGCTAGGACTAATACTTTCGCCATAACTTACTCCATCTTCGGATGTTTAGAATTATGGATGTGCATCAAATGGTCGGTCATCTGGCGAAGCACTTTTAGTTCAGCTTGCACCGTTGCCATTTCACGGTTCTGATCGCGCAACGCCGACACGCTGTTGATTTCTTTAAGCACGTCGATTTGACTGTTAAAAACCGCACGTTGACTTTCCGCATCATCAAGGCGGGCATCAAAATTGTTCTTAAATTTATCAAAATTTTTGTGAAAGATTTCGAGGTCTTCCATTACTCGCGCCAGGTTGCTTTTCACAACCGCGTATCCGCCCGCTACAGTTGCAAGTAGCAAGACCCCTTGGATTGCATGGGTGGCTGTTAGTTCCATATCACCTCACTGCCGGTCCATATGTTGCGGCCCACCAAAGAAACCAGGCAATGCCGCCGGCAATAGCTGCAACAGCCAAGCCCTTGGCAACTTCAATCAAGATTGCCTTGCGGCGTTCTGCACGTTCCTCGGCGTCAATCTTATTTTGCTTTGCGCGTTCCTTCTTATCGGCAATGCGCTTTTCGCGCTCATCTAAAATTTGATCCCAGGTGCTTTTCTCGCCCGGCTTGCTTGGCCACTTTCGGTTGATCTCATCCTTCAGATCGCTGATCTGCTGGTCTAATTGTTTCTTCTCAATAACCGCTGCTGCCGCAGAACTGATACTGTCGTCTCCGCCATCATCCTTGGCGCGTTTCTGCAGGATGCTTTTGTTCTTCGCGCCGATGCTGCTGCCAGCCTTGTGGTCTTTGTTCTTTTCGTGTTCGTCCTGTGCGCTGAAAACCCCGTCCAGCCCATGCACAATTTCCTGCACACCCCTGGCGCTCTTGACCAGCGTCTTGGTGGCGGCTATGGCAGCGGCGATGGTAAGGGGATCGATTTCACACCTACCTTAATCGGGCTTCGCGTTGTCCGACTTGACCTTGGCAACGTGATCTTTCCACGTTGTGGTGCCGTTCACGGCGTCCCAATACTGCATATCTAACTGGTCGCCGACCGAGGCGAAGGCAGCCGCCCGTTTGCTAATGTAAGCATTCGCTGCCGCCAATTGATTTGCCTTGGTTGTCACATCGCTTTCATTAATCGAAACAGCCTTGCCGTCTTTATCGAACGCACCTTCGCCGTCGTCGATAGTGACCACATTGTTATACAATGTGTAAATTGCTTCGTGCCTCATGCCCCGATCTCCATTGCTGTAATTGTTGAAGCGGTGCGATTGTACGGCAAAGAATCGCCGTCATTTTGGCTTCGATTGATCATCACGCCTTGGCCCGACGTCTGAGAACGTGCCTCAATGTGATACGCCAAAGCACTTGTTGAGCTAGGACTGTCAAGAAAGTTAATACTCGAAGTTTCGGTCGAGCCAGTATTTACAGTATTACCTCCAAAACTCGCAGCGACGCGACTGCTAGGACTTTCGCCAACATGGAGAACCGTACTGTCGCGCATCAACCTTCCGTAGAAATGGTGCCCGGTGCCGCCCACGTTCGTCCAGACCACCGATGCAATCACCAGAACTTTGCTCGATGTTGCGGAAGGTGTTATCGAGACTGTTAAGCCCGTGACATCAACGAAAGTGGCACTTGTAGTGCTGAACGTGTCGGTCTTCGTTGTGCTAACAACTTGTAAAACTTTACCCGCACTCAACGCAGCGTCTACTGGTACGCCGCTGCCGTCGTAGCTGATGTTTTGATTGGCCGTGCCGTGTGCCATCTTCGCGAGGGTGACGGCATTGTCATCGATGTCGGCGCTTCCGACCAACCCACGGGCCGGGCTGCTTCCTAAAAATGGCATGTGTAAATCACTCCGGTTTTGGGTTGTCAGATTTGACCTTGGCGATGGCGGCATACCAATCGCCGGTTTTATCGCCCTTGCCCGCCGTCATGTCGTGAAACAACATATCAAGCTGATCTGCTAATTCAGCGTGAGCGTCCCGGCGTTTTGCCTGGTAAGCCGTAGCAACAACGTGAGCATCATACTCAGCTTTCCACGTATTGATGTCATTGTCGCTTGGAATGCCGCCGGGGAAGCGAACAATTTCACCATCAACTGTTTCCATCCCAGCCTGATGGTTATGCTTCCAACCAATGATCGACCCCATGTAATCGCATTTCACGGTCATGCTGAGATCTCCATTATTGTGATTGTCGAGAATAGAGTGCCATTCAATTTTGCTCCCCCACTCTCACCGTTGAACGTGACCGTCCCGCTGTTTGCGTTGCCGCCGCGCATCTTAAAAGTCGTTGAACTGGCTGTTCCGGCAGTCATCACATGGGTTAAGGTGTGACTGTTTCCGTTGTTTGCTGTGTCGGATGTGGCCCAAGCAGCAGCCAACGCATCTGCGGTGGTATCTTGGAAAAGAGCGATGTAAGCAGCTTGAGTACCACTATCTTTAGTCATTTGAATGTTTGACGTAATAAAAAGTTTGTTACTTGAGTTTGCTGGCGTGATTGCAACAGTAACCGCCTCGCCGCCCTCGTTGTTTTGAGGCTTCGTATTGTCGTTGGGCAGCGTAGTCGTGTGAGTAGAAACTGCCGCATTACTGCCGTGAACAATTTGCAAGACTTTGCCGCCGATAGCAGCAGCCCAAGTTAAGCCACCTGTGTCGCCGCTTTGGGCCGTAAGCATGTAGCCGTTTACAGGGCTATTGCTGATCTTCATTTTGGCCTCGTTGACAACGGAATCGCCCAGGTCTCCCGTCGTCAGGGCAACCTCGGCAGGGCTTGATCCAATAAAAGGCATTATGTCTGCTCCATAACTGACAGGGCCGCATCGACGCTGGACGCGGCTGAACAACCAATCGTCATAACGTCTGTTGTCTCAAGGACCAGCTTCTGGCCTTCGAACAATTCCAGCGTTGTATCGGCTGGGATCGTCACTTCATTCAAAAGCGTGATGCTTTCGTTGGCCGTGCTGCCTGTCCCTGTACGGCTCGCCGTGTCGCTGGTGATCTTGACCGTGACCGTGCGCGCTGCGTTGATTTTGTTGGCAAGCGCAAGACCAAGAACAATGCCTGTGGTCGAACTGGCCACCGTATAAATGGTGGAATATGTGCCGCTGTCGATTGCCACATCGGCAATCGTAAAAAGTTTAAACGTATTTGCCATGTGGGTTTTCCTTTATCCTAAAGCAATGGCCAAAGCCGTGGCATCGGCCAGTGAAGTGTCACCTTGAGCGCCGGTGGCACCAGTTGCGCCGGTTGGTATTCCGAGCGCGAAGGCAAGCGCGCCACTGCTTGCCGTGTACGTCACAGTTGCTGTTGCGCTTGCTCCAACGCCTAACGTGCTGACTGAAATAGTTGTGCTTAAAACCCGGCCCGTTGTGTTCTCCAGCGCGTCGGCGTCAGCGTTCCAGGCCAATATCTTGGCCGCAGAAGGTTCGGGCATCAGGTTCGATGCGCCACCCGTGTAGGTGTCTGGGTATTTGAAGCCCTGGCTTATGTCACCGTCGCGCTCCTGGCCGGCCATCGAAAGGCGGTCAATGTCACCTTCCAAGGTGTCGGCGGGGAATGGGTCATTGGTGACATAGTTCGAGTTCTGCAGAGTGCTTGTGTTGCGGCGTATGTGCCACTGGACCGTGTCGGCCGGTGCCGACCCAGCGACAACGGTTCCGGTAGATCCATCGCCGCCGGTTACAGTGAAGTGCGTTGAATAACTGAGCGTTGTCTCCGCGCCCGTCGCAATAGTCCGCTGCACCACGGTCAATTCGGCCGCACTGCCCGTGCCCTGAAATGCGAACGTCGTTGGGAACGAAGTCGTCGAACCGTCGCCCGTGTATGATCTGGTTGAGGTGGTCGCTGTAACCGTCATGTCATGTCTCCATTATCGCACGGCTTCGGTTGGTCTTAGTGATCCAATAAAAGGAACGTCGTCAAAATACTCTTGGCCGGTTTCGTTACGAATGCGCTGTTCGTAGTTCCTTGCCCATCCAGGGTTAAGGTATTCGCTTATGTTCCAGAAAAGCAGATAGTCTAATGCAAGCCGCGCATAAAAGATGTTGGCACCTGGAAGCATAGACTTGAATATGCGGTATCCTGTTTGCCCAGCGCGGTCTATATCCCCTTCAATAAACTGCTTTGGTATTTGGGTAGCACGGGCAATGTTTCCAACAACAGGACCGCCTAGAATTTCAGCCATGCCCTCGGCATACCGCGCATCGCCAGCAAGCATGCCTATTAAAGTGTCGCCGTAGAACCCAAGCCCACCACCCTGAGCAAGGCTCCTAAACATTACTTTTCCAAAGTTTGTCGGGTTTGCTGTTAGGTCTATTGGCTCCTTGCCTTTGACTAAGTCTTTAAGCGTCGATGCAATGTAGCCATACACCATTGAGGTCAGCAGGATTTTGACCAGCATGCCTGTCCGATGGCCTTCGTTAGATTTGCTAAATCCGCGAGACAGAATTTCCATGCCGTAGGTAACGGAAAATGATTTAAGGTGCATAAAAAGGTTTCTAAATTCTGTAAAAAGATCGCCTCTACGTCCTTGGCCCCGTGCCGCAACATTTGCCTGTGCCCCAGGCGTTAGGATTGCGCTGTTTGCAAAGCCAGTAAAAAAACCGTTGATGCGTATTTGCGCGTCAACATCATCAATGGCACTTATATCGTGGAACTTAACGCCATCGACCTCACGCACCACACTGTTCATTAGATCAAAGTCTTCCGGCGTCAGGCCGTAGGCTTCCATTTCGCTGCGAAGCGAAAGGTTCAAATCGTCAAATTTCTTGCCCGCCTGTTTGGCAATAAAGTTGGACAGACTAAGGGACGCGGCTGTTTTAAGGCTGTCGTTCATCCAGTTCATTCCAGTAACACGCATAACGGCACTTACAAAATGCGCCCCTTGGCCATTGATTGCGTCATTACCAAGCCATCGACTTTGAACCCCCGCCACTAAAGAATCCATGCCAACACCCAAGCTATCAGCTATTTCTCGCGCTTCGCCTGTACGGCGCCCGCCGCGTCCACCCACAGCTTCTGGGATTAGTCCACTAAGAACAGAAAGATTTGCCTCAAAGAACGGAATACCGACTTCATTTAACCGAATAGACGATGTGCCTATGTCACCAACAGACGCTATAGTTGTGCCGCCTAGAAGTGCAGCAGAACTTAAATTCTTAGCCCAGTTTGCTCCCCGCGCAATGTAATAACCAGACTGCCCCCAACTTGGTAGCGCGTTTCCTTGTCCTGTTACTTCGTCGTACATAAAATTTAAAGTTGCAACATAATTTGGGTCGGTTAACTTTGCGACAACATCAATGTTGCCTTCGTCTTTTGCTCTATTAACTGCCAATGTATGGAACCCGTTATTTCCAGTAAGCATGTGTTTAGGGTTTGGCCCTAAGTGCATCATGGCCGCAACGGAATCAGACATCCCAACTAATTGGTTAAAAAAAGCTGTGCCTATGTGTTTGTCGCCATAGGCTTGCATATATGTCCACGCGCTCTTCCCATCTTGCTTGAAATGTAAAGATCGTGCGCGGGACAGTCTTTTGCCCATGTTAGCAGGGCCAGTAAATCCAGGCGGTTCGTCAAGATCGCCTATTAGATCTGTACGTTTGCCAACAACAATGTGTTTCCAAGTGCTTTCAAGAAACGCTCTTTTGCTTGCCTCGCTCATTGGGGCTTCCCCAAAAGTACGCTCTTCGTCTAACAATTTACTAATATCGTTGTACCATGTTTCAAACCCAGCTTTTGCAACGCGAGTTTTATCATGTGATTGTTTGGCAATACGGCCAATAATACGGGCTATGTCGGCTCCACTACGGTTTCCCTGTTTTCGTAGGAACTCATTAGTGGCTTCCATTGCTTTAGCCACTGCTTCTGCCGTTGGATCACCTGATCCTTTTAACCTGGCTGCTGGATTTTCTTTATCCGCTGTTGCCAGCCTATCTACTTCCGCAGCTAATTTTTCGCCATTTTTAGATCGTTGTAGAAACCCTATAGCTACATTTCTCGGGACGCCATTAGCTTCAACAGTACGCATAAACACAGCCATCGCCATTGATGCCAAACCACGGGATGTGCTTTCAATAGATTGCTTGTATTGGCTTTTGCCCATTTTGCCCGCCATAATTGCATTAAGCATTACAGGCACTTCTTCAATGGGCGTTTCTCTCAGTTTTGTAATAAACGCTAATTTTATACGGTAGTTAATTGCAGCGTTGCGTTTTAAAATTGCCGCCTCGCGCACAGCATCTTTCTTTCGAGCGTTTATCGCTTCGTCCACAGCGGCTTGAAGGTCGGTTACTTTCTGCGCTGCGTTGTTGCTTTTAATGGTGTCAACAATATCAACAACCTCAGACAACAACGCTTCAGCTTGCGCGTCGTCTAAATCCGGCATGGCATCGCGGACAGACTGGATGCACTTATCAATGGCCATCAGGTAAGCCCTCCAAGTACACACACGGCCGCTTGTTCCCAGGCTTTTTGACTTTTGCGTGTCTGTTGTAATGCTTCCTCTGCTTCTTTGTATTCCTGTTCATACTTTTTTACTTGGCTAAAATCGTCTGAGTGAGCCGCAGCCATTGCTTGAATCTGCATTTCTTGAACCTGTACTTCAATCTGTGCTTCGAGTTTGGCAATTTCTGCTTCAATCTGGGGAACATCTGCCGCTTCGGTAATGTTCTCCATAACGCGCTCAACTTCCGCCACCAACTCACGCTCTTGCATTTCACCGAAAAGCGTGTCGTCAGAATTGGCATCGCGCACGTCTTGCTGTGCAACTTCTTGGATAGTCGGGCCTTGCGCCTCTGGGTTTATGTCCGATCTAACAACAGGTACTTCCAGCGGCATTTGGATTTCATCGCCGCTGGCGTCTAACGCCCGCCGTGTTTCTTCGCTTAACCCCATTGCCTGTTTAAGTTGAGCGGCAGTGCGTGACCTTGTATTTAACTCATACAAAAGATAGTCATCCCCGATTTTAACAACGTGCATAACTGTATCAGGGTCTTTGTTTAGTTTTGCCGCATACTCAGCCGTTGCTTTATCAGGATAGGTGACATATTCACCATCCGGCTTGCGGACAAATGTATTTTCAACTGTCAGATCGATGCGGTGGTCGTCTTCGCCAAGAGAACGAACTGTTGCGGTAAACCCTTTTTTCTCTAACTGCTTTGCTTTTTTCTCAGCATCAGCAATATTGCGAAACGAAATCTGTACACCGTTGCCATCACTTGCTGTTACCGTAATAGCGCGGCCTTCACCTAAAGCCGGATCATCATCAAACTGAACTTCTGCTGGATCACGAATAACGTCACGATCTTCTCGCGGCCCCCGCGCCGTTCCTTGACCTTCTTCAAGGCTCTTACGCAGCGCCGTATCCAAACCAACTGGTCGCCGGCCTGACATAACTTGAGCAACTGCCGCTTGTATAAGTTCACGCCGCGACTGTTCATCTATAACGTCAATAGCTTTACTGATGCGACGCGCTGCCAGAGCATCCTGTGTGATGCCGCCCATTCTGTCGCCAATGGCTCCAATAGTGCCGTGCATTGCGCCGCCAAGCACCGTACCAAAAGCCAGGTTGGCAAAGCTGTCATAAAGGTCGTAATCGTATTGGGTGGCTTCTGTTGCCGCCAACACAAGCGGTTCAATCATTGCTGTGCCAACTAAACCTTCAACCGCACCAACGCGAGTGCGAACAGCCGCACGGCCCGCCCAAGATGCCTGTCGCGCAAGCATCTGGCTATACCGCGCTGCACCAATAATAGGAATAAACCCAACTGCCACGTTGAGCGGGTCAAGCAAACTTGCAAACAGGCCGACGCCAAATTGAGCAAACATGGTGGATACATCACCATCGGAATTGGCGAGGATGCCTTTCCTTAGCAATTCCTCGTTTTTCCATTTGACGCGAAGCGCAAGGCCTTCTTCGGTTTCACCTTCAACCGGCGTTAGGTGCTTTTCAAGTTTTTGTTTCTTAATAAGATCGTTTTGCTGGTCTTCTGAAATTACATCGGGTTCGCGTATCGGCCGTTGTGCCAGCCGGTCAAATATACGTTGCGGCGTGTTCGTCGGTTCCGCGTCGTCAGCGTCACCCATGTGATACTCAAACTGAGGCTGTAATTCTCCAGCCCGTTCGCCAGCTAATTCGTTCCACCGCCAAAGCTGGGTGAGAGGGTTGGTAGCCAGGGCGTCTTCAAAAGACGCGCCCAATACTGTGCTTGTGTCAAACGCACCTTGATGCTGCAACAAACCAAATTCATTTGTTGGCCCAATAGGATTAAAAAGCTGTGGCATTTATTTATCTTTTTTTCTTTGTTGCTTTTTTAATTCGGCCAGTAATTCTCTGTTTGATGAAGTACCTTCGTTTACAGCATTTTTTCCCGCACCTATTAGACGCCTTCGCTCCAATGCTATCTGAGAAGGCTCCGCTTTTTTATTCTCAACAACGTCTTCACCTTTTCCACCAAGAGCGACAAGCGGGCTTTCTTGTTGTTGTTTTAATTTATTAAGCAATCCAGAGCGTTGAGGGGGGTCGTTAGTTTCTGTTCTTGTAAGTCTCTCGCGCACTGATATTTGTTCCGGTTCGAGAGGTTCTGGCTCAGACGGCGCCATAACAGGGTTGGCACCAAGCGAACGCTCCCATGTTTGCGTTGCCGTTCGCAATTTGCTGGCACTTCCACGCGCTCCTAAGTTATCCATTGGTACGCTGCTGATGGGCACAACAATAGGAGCGCCGTTGATGTCGTTAACAGGCGTGTCTAAAGCCGATGCCAGTGCCACGCTTTTGCCATCCGGCGTCAGTGTCCATTGCGCGTTTTGTCTTAAAAATAACTTTTTCTGGTCATCATTGGCGCCTTGCGTAATCTGGGTTAAATCGACGTTTTTCATATTTTCGTCATTTTTTAACCACTCACTCAGCCCGTACATCAACTGCCGTGGACGCTCAATAGACCCCTTTGGAACAATCCCTTTTAGTGTCTTATCCCTGATAACCTGGTATTGATCTTCCACAACAATCTTGATTGATTTTTCAACAGCCTTGCCCACGCTGTCGCCGCCTGCCGCATAACTTCTAGCAAGCAATCGCGCTGAGTCTCGCAACGTATCTACCATCATAAGATTATTGGAGCCGGCAATCTGGATCATGTTTTCCATTTTTTTAGTAATGGAACTGTCTATGTCTGTCGTAAGGCCGGAATCTTTGTCGTTTAATATACCGTCAAGAGTCTTCATGCCGCCACCGCGGATAACGCCCGCAAGGGTTTGTCTTGCCCTTGGGTCTTCCACAACGGCGAGGGCACTTGCCTCTTTTGACAATCCATTCTTCTGCATTTCGCCAAGCATAAAGCGCCAATCGTTTTTACCCATTGTTTGGGCAAGATTGTTGAACCGTTCAGCAATTTGTTCCGGCGTCGTATCTTCGGTTTCTATAAATGCAATTTGCTGTTCAATAAAACTTTTCGGCAACTTGCTTCGCATCGTGCTATCCATGCCGGACAAGCCGTATGCCGCATCACGGGACGCTGCATAATTTGCATAAGCACCGGCTATGTCTTCAGCGGAAGCATTTGCAATAATAAGCCTGTTCCATTCTGTAAAGTTTGCCGATACATCATCGTTATTTGTAATTACATATTGGGCTGGGTCTGCATTTCGCAGCTTAATATCCCGCGCTTTCTCCGTGCGAAACGCCGCTAGCTGCCGTTGATCTTGTAACGCCATACCTGGAATAGTGCGGACTTGCTCTGTGTCGGCAACAAGTCTTTTTTCCATCGCTATAATTCGTGAGGGATGTTTTCCGGCAATAAATCCCCGATGTTTTGCGCCATCTATAGCATCTTCGCGCACTGCTTTCATCGTCGCCCGTTCTTCGGGGTCACTTATATGAGCGTCTATTTCTGCATCGCTAATACGGCTTACTAAATCCATAGATAGATTGCCGCCAACAGATGCGTCTTCAACTATATTTGCAAAGGCGCGACGAAATTTAACAGCCCTTGCATTAGCTTGGGTTTGTAATTTTGCTGCCACCCGATCAACTAAACCTTGCGCGCGAATAGCATAAATAGACCGTTGCTTGCTTTTTAAATTCGGAAGATATTTTGAGTTTTTTTCCAATTTCAAAAACTTGGCAGCGCCGCCAGCAGTTTCGGAATCTTCGCCAATCTGTTGGTTGGCCATCGCAGCATCAACCTCAGATAAAAATCTAATTCTTTCCTGTTGAGCCATCTTGCGGGATGTTGACCCAAACCCCACGGATTCCTCTAGTGCCGCGTCCAATTTAGCTATTCG
>VTLG01010113.1_pt1 | contig 12618 bp, 18 predicted proteins | sample 4694571 | NCBI WGS metagenome assembly VTLG01 (sample SAMN12604809, study PRJNA352737) | marine metagenome | biome: ENVO:00000447; feature: ENVO:00000209|ENVO:00000569|ENVO:01000036; material: ENVO:00002151; isolation source: viral sequences binned using virsorter ... | reverse complement strand
AACTAAATTCAAATCAATTTTATACTTTTGTATTTCATTTCATATACACTATAGAACTTTCCACCGTTGTCCGTTTTTCGCCATACTTTGTTCTTCTTTTGTTTCTATAAACAATTGTTAAAGATTTTTTGACTGTGCTTATTTTCCGCTCACACCGCATAAAAGGCAACATAGCTCGGTAAAGGATCTGTGCGCTTGAGCTCGCTAAAAATAGTCTGAACAAATCTTTTTTCTTTACAATTCTTCTATCTTTAGTGCCTTTTGCACCAAAAAATGTGTGTCTGCCTTTTCTAAACCCTATTTTCTGTATAAAAAATCCCATTTTTTCCAATCTGGTCTTACAGTATCGTATAATACTTTCATTAGTATTAACCAGCTCAAACTTAACTTCGGGAGGCGCCATGTATTTATAGTGTTCTCCTTTAGAGTTAATTTTATTTTTACATGTTTTACTTATTCTAAATGTCCCTTCAGCCTCAGAGTACCCCGTAAACCACGCCATGAATTCCTTATCAGTGTGCTGCATATAAGGAACTGTTTTAATAGGGTAATCTTCAAATGACCTTAAAAATTTTTCTGCATCCTTTGTTTTTTCAATTAAATAAGGTCTAATTTGTTCGCAAATATAACGCGCCCTTAATCCAGATACTCCCGTTATGTACTGAGTTTTATGATTATAACCGTCTTCTCTTCTATCTTCTGTAGCTGTTGTTAAAGAAGTATAAAACAAATCAGCAAACCACTCAACAATGTCTCGGTCAATAAGTTTTATTCCAATCCTTCTGGCGTTGTGACCGTGTTTAGTTTTTAAAGTTGAAATAAACCCGTCTCCATCTATCCACCCAGCAATGTAAGCCCAGGTAAGATCAGACATATTTTTTAATTTAGAGATAACTTTTTCGTCGTTTTCTTTGGTCGATTTCAGTCCTTGTTTTAGTATCATTTCTTTGCCTTTCTTCTCTTTGCTTTCTGAGTTGATAATGTTTTGTGGTTAGCACACATATAACCACAGTATTTCTTCTGTCTTTGTGCTACGTGATGTATTTGAAACTCACCACCACAGTGGACACAGATCTTGGTTTCCTGAATCATTGTTCAATAAATGCACCACCTAGTCTGGCCAGCGCTTCGATGCGTTTGTGTGCACGTTCTGTTTCTTGCTCGTCAAGCATATTGTGCAATGACTGCAGATGCCCTAACCATATTCTCCGTGTATCTTCTTGAAGCGGTTGTTCAAGAAGCTTTTCTATCTTCTTAATTTTTATAGCTATTCTTTCTATCATCGTTTCCTCCCTTGCCCTCGGCTTTTCTTTTTGTTAAACTTCTTGTTTGGTCTTTTCGCATGTCGACCGGGTCGTTTGATTCGTTTCTTGGTGACGTGCTCACTGTTAAAAAACTTACTCCGCTTCGCCACCAACTATCTCCAAGTGCATATCCGACACCTGATTGCGCAAGATATCAATCTCTGGCGCGCACCAGTCTGCATTTAAAAAGTTTGTGTTCTGTATGACAATCGTTGCAAGCAATACAATCGCTGTCACTTCTATAAACATCTTCCAAGTCATACTAAAAACATTACCAGTTGTTTCTTATCTTTTGCACCAATAATTGGGTTATCCATCAATTTAATTTCTGCAATGTGAAAATTGTTTTGATCGTGAGACCGGCCGCGAGGCAGAGCCACAACTATTTTTGCGCTAGACGCAGACTCGTCTTTACAAAAATTTTGTAAAACCTGCATCATTTCTTTTGCATTCCATCTTGGAATACTTGTCCCTTTAACTGATGGTATTTCTTTTCTCTGGTCTAATTCTTTATTCATTGTAGTACCTCTCACATCTTTTTAACCATTTATATTTATAGTCATCTAACCGTTGTCCGTCGATCGTAAACATTTGAAAACTAAGCCCTCTTGACGCCATGAGAATAATGCCCGCCTGCATCTCGGTCTTATACAACGCATCATGAGCCATGGCATACGCTGCCAGTTGAATATAATAGTCCTCAATCCATTCTTCTTTCTTGGGTTTGTTGGTTTGTTTGAAGTCAAGGATCGCCGGTTTATCGTGCCATAAAGCGACACAGTCGGCCGTCCCTCCGTAAAACGTGGGGTAGAAGAGGGGGACTTCTGTGCCCCAGTATTCTGTAACGGAAGGAAGGCCTTTTTCGATGATCAACTTTGCCATACGTTTACCAATGACTCCGATGTTGGTAATGTCATCGTAGCCTACTCCTTGTATATGGCATTCAAGGAATTTGTGCATAGCCGTGCCTACTGACGCCGCTTGGTTCTTAATCTCCTCTGCCGTCTCTTTGCCAACTCGATTGCGCCACGCGTCGAGACCCTTCTTGTCTTCTTCGGACTTGGTTGCGGAGATAATAGTTGTGACAGACGGGAGAAACTTGCCTTGACCTTCGTAATGACGTTTGCCGTTGATCGTCTTTCGTTTGACGTCTCCATAAGGATATTTCTCCGTAATCAAAGAAACGGGTTTAGCTGTCTGAATGCCCATTCAATTTTAGTGATTTGACTTTGTCTTTTGCTAGATGTTCAATAAGTTTGGCTAGTGAGAACGTAATCCCCAGTTCTTCAGACATATGCTCTTTCACTAAATTTAATTCTTTGTATGCTTCTTTCGAAATAGAAACAGACGAATATCGATTGATATCGGGCATCGTGCTACCTTTCTTTATATGTTCATAGTTATCTTGTGACTTCGCGACCAGTTTCCTGCTCGAACGTAACAGTAAGACTCTTTAGCTCGCTTTGCAACTGTTCTATTTGTTGCTTGAGCAATTTATTCTCTTCGTGTAGTCTCACGTTATCAAAGTCACTACCAAACAAAAAGTTTGGTAAAAAATTATCGTCCATACAGATTCCTCCATATTTTATTATAATCTCCTACACTATATAGTAGATTACTATTGACTGTCAACTAAATATTGTTATTATTAGATAAATGGCACTACATACGTAGCTGGTGTGTAGTTGTGTGACAGAACAACCTTCAAGTTAAGGGGTAATGTACGGCGAAGTGGAAGTATGGACAAATGTCTGAGGTAAACCTAGCTGGTTAGAGTAGCGGCGGTAATGTAATCTTGGCATTAACTCGTGAAATTTGTGGGTACGCAAGTAGTCCCACCACATAGCCATTATTAAAAAGAAAGAGGAACTATGCGAAAAGAATTACCAAACAGAAGACCGGCCTTTGCATTTGGTATTGCAGACAGGAACGGCACACCTTATAGACTAACAACATCGTTTGATGATGGTAAAGTAAAAGAGATCTGGATAAACGGTGGCGGCAAAGTAGGAACAGAACGACATGACACACTGACAGAGATTGGTCGTATCATATCTGTTGCCTTGCAGCATGGCGTGCCACTCGAAGAGCTCAAGTCTTGTGCCACCTATCACTCTGATGGCAAACCTGCAACGATTATTGGTGAAGTGTTCGACGCGATTGACTTTGAAAACTAGTCTTCGTCAAACTCTGGTTCAAAGATAATATCACCAAGAGTGACATCTGATGAGTCTGGCTCAAACTCAAATTTTAATTTTTCTGTGGTTTGTTCGATCAAGTCCGACACACGCAACGGAATGTAGATAAGCTTGCCGTTCTTGTATTGACGGAACTGTTCTTTGCACAGCCGACAAAAGTATTTGTCGTCTTTGATTCTGCGCATGGTTGTCAGACTCTTGCACCCGGGGCACAAGGAGACGTCAATAATGTCGGCGCTCACTTTGCCTCTCCCCAATTCTTTGCCAGTGCATAGTCAACAACACTTGGTACATTTAATTCTACGCAGTCCTCCATTTTCTTTTTTATACTGAGTGCCTCGCCTTTGTTTTCAACAGATATGTTTAGTTCGTCATGCACTTGTATGTGAGGTATGATACCATCTTCTTCATACAAGTCCACCATTGCTTTCTTTGTTTGATCGGCTGCAGAGCCTTGAATTAATTTGTTTAATGCCTTGTACGTTCCAGCGCGTTTGTAATTACCATGGCCCAACGCATCGATTGCTTCTTCTTTTGTTTTGTAAAAACCTTTCTCGCCAAACTTACGTGGCTCAAAGAATGGAAAGCGACAGTGCCTGCCAAGAAGTGTTTTGATCTCACCTCGTGCTGATGCTTTGTCCATCACATTGTATGTCAATTGTTTTACAAACGGCACTTTGTTCTGATAAATAGATACGATCTCTTCTGCTTCTTCTTTGTCAATACCGAGCTCATTCATCAGTTTGCCTTTGCCCATACCATACATCATGCCAAGATTAATCGTCTTTGCTTGTCGTCTTGAGATCTGTGCAATCTCTGCAACCATCTCGTGAAAGTCTGCTTCACCTGACCGGTAGCCGTTGACAATTGATCGTACATCAAGTCCATCTGAATACGCGTAATGCACAACCAAACGTGGCTCTTGCTGTGAGTAGTCAAATGTTCCCCACTGCTTGCCCTCTTCTGGAATAAACAGACTACGAATAAGTTTTTTAATTTTTTTGTTACGTGATGGAATCTGTTGCAGGTTAGGATTGCTGTAACTAAATCGTCCAGTGACTGTGCCACCGTCATCGCTGCGCATCTGATGAATCTCAGAGTGTATCCTGCCTTTATGTTGATGTTTCATAATCGTATCGATGAATGTCGTGTTTGCTTTATTTATTTCTCTGGCTTCGACAATCTTCTTTGCAATGTCATGCTCGTGACTCGATAAAAAGTTTTTAGTAAAGCTCGGTGCTTTGTTTATCGGACTCAAAGGATATTTTATTTTTAGTTTATCAAATGCTTTTGCAATTGATGCGGCCGCCCAGATCTCAACGTCAAGTCCACATATCTTTTTTATTTCAACCATCAGTTGTTTTTCTTTCGCTGACAACTCTTTCTTTGCAATGTCCGCTTGCTCCAGATCTACTCGCACACCCTGCATACGCATATCAATCAAACAAGGTTGCAGCCTGGTTTCCAGGTCATAGATATCTTGTAGTTCTTGTTTATCAACCTGCTCTTTGTTGAGCAGATACAGATCGTACGTTAGCCGTGCATCGTATTCTGCATACTCCCCAACATGCATCGAGGGCAACTTGTACATTTCTTTTTTAGGATCAACACCAAACTCCTTGGCGGCTGCGATCAATAAGTCCTCGTTCTTTGTTCGACCGAGTTTATCTTTGGCCAAGCTATTTAGTGTGTAGGAATATCTGTTCTCATCAAGCAAAGCGCTTGATATCATTGTGTCGTGTATCTTACCGTTGACCGTTATGCCTAGACTTTTAAGCCAGCCTAAATCATACGATGCATTGTGAAAAACTTTGTCACAATCTAGTTTAGCAACAGTCTTGAACCATCTGATAACCTTTGTCTTATCAAGATTGCCACCATTGTGTGCGATAGGATAGTAGCCCTCCCAATCAGCTGTGGCTACAGCGATGCCGGTTACATAACCATTGCCTGTCGCCCATCCAGAACCATGTGTTGTTAGTTGTGTGTCGCATGTTTCTAAGTCAATTGCGATCAGTTTTTCTTTTGACAAGTCAGGAAAATGTTCTTTCGGCGTCCACTCAGTGGGCGCGTTGTATACAAATTTATTCATACTGTTCCTTAAGTTTGTTTAAAAACCAAATGGCTTTGTCTAAATCTTCTATGGGTTTGCCTTTGTGCTCGTGACGCCAAATATATTTTATGGCTGAGCCTTGCAGGTAAAATTTAAATCCATCTCCTTGACATGCTTTTATTGCATCGATGCAACCAATGTCGCCTTGATTATAGTGTGATGGAAAGTTTACAGGATCGTGTTTCTTTTTCATAACGCTAACTTAAAATGCATTGTTGTTTGTGGTAACAACACATGCAGTTCCTCCTTTGCTCTGGTTGCACCAACATAGAAGACGCGTTGTTCGTCGTCAGAGTCTTTCTGATATGATTGATATGTCTTTATATTCATGTCTGTTGTTAATAATACATTATCACATTCTCCGCCTTTTGCTGCATGAATTGTTGATATTTTTATTCTTGGGTGTTTTGTGATGTCTTCATTACCCATAGCAAGACGTAGCAAGTACGCTCGATCTTGTAAATTAATTTTGTCTAATGCTTTGTGCCATTCACCTACACTGAAAGGACCAAAGAGTATCGTTAGTGTATCAAGATCGTAAAGATGTTTATCGTTCATCATGTCTAACTCTTCTTCGTATTTGTCTGAAACTTTCTTGTAGAAAAAAACTTTTTTAATTGTTTTCTTGTCAATCATCTCGCCTTTCATCAAATCGCTCCAACCAATCACAGCGTCAAACATTCTTTGTGATATTGGGCGCACAATATTTTTATGCTCTTGCTTCTCGTACCATAACCCTTGATTACGACATTCTTGTTCAAGATTATTTAAAACATATCTGTCTCTGCCTAGCAGCAACCAGTTACCCGTGCTCAGATCAACGCTTTGTATGTTTTGATGATATTTTAAAACACCCTCCTCTTCTTGTGACTCCCATTCTTTTTGTATTCTATTTTTAGTGACCGTAATTATTTGTTGCGCAAAATTTTGTACTTTCTTTTTGACTCGATACGATTGAGGTAAAACTATTTTTGTTCCAGGATAATCTATAAATCTTTCAACATCTGCACCAAGCCACCTGTATATGGCTTGGTCATCGTCACCTGCTAGATACAATCTTTTTGCTGTCGATGCAAAATGTTCGACCATCGCCCACTGCAACGGTGTCAAGTCTTGTGCCTCGTCGATAAATACAACCTCAAGAGCGGGCAGTAAGTTATCATTGACTGCTTCGTACAACATGTCCGTGTAGTCAATATAACGATTGACTTGTTTAAACTCCTCGTAGGCCGTTGATACATGTTCAAGATATTTCCAGTCAACCATTGTTGTATCTACATATTTTCGATAATGCTCTCCTAACGATATGCCTCGTGCTCTAGCTAGGTTGTGATGATTTAAATAAATATTATCTGACATGCCTGTTTCGGTGTCGACTAAAAGTTTTGCTTTTAGTCCAATCTTGTCACCAAACGATTTGAACTGAGGCTTGCCCATAACCGTTCGCCCCTCTTGGTTGATAGAATGATAGCCACAAGAATGCAGTGTTGAAAACCACTTAAAACTTTTTTTATCTAAATTAAATTTTTTTATTGCCCTGTCTCTTGCCTCATTTGCTGCTTTACGTGTAAAAGAAAAATACCCTATGTTTTCTATCGGTACACTCTCCATTTCTTTTTCTACGTACTCAAGGAGAGTTGTTGTTTTTCCTGTTCCAGGTGGACCGAGTAGTTTAACAATCTCTGCCACTAGTAGGATTCTTTCTCTTTCATGTCAGGTATTGCAACTTCTACGCCCTCCATGTCATCAACAAACTCTGGTATGACCCACACTTTTAAAAATGCATCGCCGTCTGGTTTTGACACACGAAGTGTTTTCTTTGTGCCTTTTAGTTCTTGTTCAATGATGCGAACCATTTTGTTTCTTTGAAACACCGTAAACTTTTTCTTCTGCAAAAACTCTTCAAGATCTTTTAGTAAGAAATGATGTTTGCGATCTTGGTTGGCCTCACGATTCAGCCATGGCTTACCAAGGGTTATTTCTTCTTTTGTTTCTGCTGCGCCTTTGCTGGTGCACCATTCTTTAAGATACTCAATAAACTGCTCTGTGTTGCTAACACCTTTGATCGGTGTTGATGTTGCGTTGCTTAAAATCGTGCTGATCTTTTCTGTCCATCTCGGCACAGGTATTATCTTTGGCATGATACTTAACTGCTCCATACAACGTCTTTGAAAACGTATTTGGTTTTGCAAATCCTCTGTCTCCAACTCCAATGGTTTATCAACACCATCCAAAGATAAAAACCACAACGGTGGTTCTGATCCATACTTTTCTAGTCCTGTTGGTGCAACATCTAAATCTGTTTCGCCTTTGCCAAACTTTCTTCTAAAACATTCTCGACGATTGCAGTTTGAACAGAGAGGCTCTTTGTTACACGCATAGTCGTACTCTTTTTTAGATACAGATTGTTCTATCTTTTGCACTTGCCCTTGTGACAAAGGAGGGTCACACATCTGATTATTGACATTCAAAAGTTCAGATAAAAATTCTGTCTTACCAGACTTTTTAAAATACACAGCGACGTTTGTCATGGTTTCGTCTCGTCCGCCCTCTGGCACACCATTGTGATACAAAGTATTCAAACATGGTGGACCATCTTCAAAATGATCGGGTTGTTTAATGTACTCTACATCCGCGTTGTTCTGCGCATAAGTCAAATACGTAGAATAGAATGATTCTAAACTACAAGGATTGCCCTCGTCGTCTAGTGCGCAACGGGTGCTATTGTCCCCACCAAAGTATGGTAGGTTTAAATAGTTTCCGGTTTGCCCCTTGTCCAATAACAACTTAACTTGTTTTGGAAAAATTTCTGAGCCCGCACAACCTAGAAAAGAAGCAAACTCTTTTAATCTAGATTGCACGAGACTCGCTTTCACAGGGACAGTGAAAAACATAAAGACATGTGCACCACCACTCTTTGATTTAAAAACAATTAGCGGTAGTTGTTTGTCTCGAATCTTTTGAATTAATTTTTTGTGATCAAACCCGTTGTATTTGTCGATATCAATACAGCCCCAACGACACTCGTTGTTTTCGTCAATTGGTATGATACCTAAACTGTTTGTGCCGTTAAGATGATCTTCCCACAGTTTATCTGGTAAGCCGTCAGGCTGTCTTATAATCTTGTTGTCCCCCTGCAGTTTGCCTGCATCGTTGGTATCAGAGGGTATAAATTTACCGTAGGCAACATTCAGCCCTCTAAATATTTCTTTAAATTTCTCTATGTCCATTCTGTCCCTTTATATAAAAAGGGCGGCCGAAGCCGCCCTTGTTTTAGTAAGATGAAGAAGACGCTGTCTGCGTTTCTTCTTCATGGGACACTTTCACAGTGTTCTTACTGACACCTTGTGAAAATAGTTTCGCTGCGTCGTACGTTCCTTTGTCCTGTACGGGCCCAACTTTCTGAATGTCCCAACCAAACCACGTGCCCTTTGCATTGGACTGCGGTACGGTTCTCAGCTTATAGATGTGACTATAAGAAGGAGGCGTGAACGGTCCTTCTTTGCCTTGCATCTTAATGCCGAGCATCATGGAGTTCCACTTACGTGAAACTTTTCTTTGGGTAGCTTTCATAGTTATAAGCGCTTGCTCGTAACCATCCTCACCAACAACCAAAACATAGTGATTGGCTGTTTCATCAATCACGTTACCGTTAGGTAATCTGTTTTGAAAGTTAGCATCTCTTGGTGCTTGACTGATATCATAATCAGCATCATGGACTGCTACTGGTGCACCGCTGCCTTTGCCACGTTCGCCCCACTCTATAAACTCACGTTTATAGTGGCAAGGTATTACATCAATACCTTGTTCTCCATCAAAGAGTGTGCCAGAGACAGTATTGTAAATCATGCCCGGTTCAGCATTCTCTACGTAATTATTACTTGTCTTGTTACACTGCGGAGATAATTGACTCAACACTTTCAAAAATGGAAGTGCCAGATCATCGGCAGAACTTACGTTCTCGAGGCCGCTCTGTGTTTGCGCATCTGCCATGAACATACTTTCATCAACAGCTGCAATTGCGTTGTTCGTTTTCTTTTGAACTTTATTCATTGTTATTTTTTCCTTGTTACTTTTGCTTGTCTACCAACAAACGTTTTAAAAATCTCCTCGGGAGGTAGATCTGCACCTTTTTCGTGCAGTTCCCGAAGAGTTGCTTTTAGGGTCATGGGCTCAACTTTTAAATCTTGCTGAACCTCATACCCATTGGCGGTGGCTAACTTGGAAAACTCCAATGCCTTTCCGTCTTCGTTACGACCGAACCTTGCAGATATTTCGTTCTTGATAATATCTCCAAGATTATTGTCACGAAGCCATTGATACGCCGTTGCCCGTTGATCGGGGTCCTTCGGTATCGTAATTCCGTAAAAATTTTTTATTTCGATAGAGCTTCCATCGTTTAATTTTAATTGTGTTAAGTTTTTTTCTTGCATCACTGCAGGTATTTTTTCGTTACGTATACTTAACATCTCCTCTTTTATGTCCTTTAATTGATTCTCTAGAGTGGATGCTTCATTCTCAAGATCAACCAACCTTTGACACACATCAGCGATGTTTAAGAGACCAGCATCGTTCACTCTTTCCAACTGGTCTTGTTCAAAATCTATATCATTTATTTCATTCATTATCTTTCTCCTTGTTATATAAATCTATCGATAGCGGATAATACTTACTTGCGATTCGATCCCATTTAAGTAACTTAAATTTTCCATTGTTAGATTCTGATGCCACCACGGATGCAACAGCAATAATGGCAGGATCCCCAACAAGTAATAAAAAATCTTCATCGTTAAATTTTTCTAGTTTCTTTCTTAATTTATGTATTAACGAACCAGCACTATAAACTAACTGAGCACGTTCTGTAAATAAAAATTTTACTTCACCAAAAGATAACGCTTTCATTACGTTATATCTTGGATTGCCCTCGGCTGTGCCGGGTGGCTCTTGAATACAGTATACGGTCATAAATACTTTCTTGACAATTAATATAGATATGATTATATAGCATTTCAAGAAAGAAATATATAATTAATAAAGTTAGAATTGGGCGGTGGGATGGCACAAAAACTTAACTATCGGTTCAAAACCGAACCTTATCAACATCAGCTTGACGCATTGTTGGCGAGCTATAAAAAGAAAGTATATGCTTTGTTCTGTGAAATGGGGACAGGCAAATCAAAAATATTATTGGATAATATTGCAATGTTGTTTGATGAAGGCAAACTTAACGGCGCATTGATTGTTGCACCAAAGGGTGTGTACAAAAACTGGATAGCACAAGAGATACCAACACATTTACCTGATCATATACAGTGTCGAACGTTTCAGTGGGTTGCTCCATCATCACGTAGCAAAGAAGATCAAGAACTGTTGAGTCAACTGTATCAAGACACACGTGATCCATCGTTGACTTTGTTTGTCATGAACATCGAAGCGTTCTCTTCTAAACCTGGACTTGAAGAAGCCACTAAGTTTTTATCTGCATATCGTGCGATGATGGCAATCGATGAAAGCACAACAATAAAAACACCGTCTGCTAAACGCACTAAGAATGTCATAGCAGTTAGTCGTTATGCGTATTACAAACGAATCATGACCGGCAGTCCTGTCACCAAAAGCCCTCTTGACTTGTATTCACAGTGTGAATTTTTAGACCCTGATTTACTAGGTCACAGCTCGTATTATACGTTTCGTGCACGCTATGCGAATATGCAAACAATTAATGTTGGTGGTCGTTCAGTGAGCATTGTCAGACCAAACAACAGCTATCGTAATCTTGGTGAGCTGTCAGATACCGTTGGCCGTTTTTCGTATAGAATACTCAAAGAAGATTGTTTGGATTTACCTGACAAGGTATTTGAAAAACGAATCGTTGAGCTGACCAAAGAACAAAAGAAAGCATATGACATGATGCGAACGATCGCACTTGCCGAACTTGACGGCAAAGTTTGTTCGACCATGAATGTGTTGACACAGTTGCTTCGATTGCATCAAATAACTTGTGGCCATTTTAAGGCAGATGATGGCACGATTAAGCACCTAAAAAACAATCGACTCGATGAATTGATGTCATTGTTAGAAGAGACAGAGGGTAAAGTCATAATCTGGGCAAACTATGTAGAAGACATAAAAAATATAGTCGCGACTCTGAAAAAAACGCACGGAGAGGCCTCTACAGTCGAATATCACGGTGCAGTGGACCAAAGGGTTCGCCAGAAGCAAATTGCTCTATTTCAAGAGAAAAACGGCCCTGCGCGCTATTTCGTAGGAAACCCACAGACGGGCGGCTATGGAATCACGCTCACAGCTGCAAACACGGTAGTATACTACTCTAACAATTACGATCTTGAAAAAAGACTACAATCTGAAGATCGAGCACACAGAATAGGACAAACAAACAAGGTCACCTATGTTGACCTGATATGTGAAAAGACTGTTGATGAAAAAATTGTAAAAGCGTTGCGTAATAAAATTAATGTTGCGAATGAAATACTCGGAGAGGATTTGAAGAGTTGGATCTAAAGTATCTCTGCGATAAAATAGATAATGCCAAGAATAATCGATATGGCTGCAAACGATGCAGCAGCACCCATAAACCACGTCATCATCTGACGCAGCTCGAATGTATGTTTGTTAATGCGCTCCTGGTGGCTGTTTAAATTATCTAGCTTCTCTTCGAATATTTTATAACGAAGTTCGCACTCTTTTAAATGAGCCTCAAGCGCATACTTTGTATCTTGGTCACTCATTATAGTCCATCTCCAAATCTTCGTCCATTGTATCGACTGAAAATTTCTCTCAATCTATCTATGTCTAAAAATTCTGTCAACGGTATATTTCTCTCTCTAAGATTTCTTTTAAATCTTGCATCGTTTGTAATAGTTGTAAAACTGTCTGCTAAAAAAGTTCCTCTAAAAACAATGGCTCTATCTTTTTTGGTAAACCCAGCTCGTCGTTCAATCAAAGGAAATATAAATTTTTTATCAAAACCAAGTTTTTGTGC
>VTLG01008385.1_pt1 | contig 12618 bp, 15 predicted proteins | sample 4694571 | NCBI WGS metagenome assembly VTLG01 (sample SAMN12604809, study PRJNA352737) | marine metagenome | biome: ENVO:00000447; feature: ENVO:00000209|ENVO:00000569|ENVO:01000036; material: ENVO:00002151; isolation source: viral sequences binned using virsorter ... | reverse complement strand
AAAATTAGATGGTAAACATTTTATTATTTTGTATGCAGATGAAACTAAAAATGGCACAACTAGGAGCGTACCTTTGACTAAGCGTTGTGTAGCTATAGTAAACAAAGTAGGTGATTTTAGTCACTTAGATTATTCTATGGCTGAACGTGTATGGCAAAAATTACGTAAACAGATGGGCTTAGCTAACGATAAACAATTCGTTATACATTGCTTACGTCATACGTGTGCTTCAAGACTAGCTCAATCAGGTAAAGTAGAATTACACTTTATTAAAGAGTGGTTGGGTCATAAGTCTTACAATATGACACTTAGGTATGCCCATTTGATGCCTAAAAATCTACTAAAAGCTGTCAACATACTAGAAGGGTACGAGTAAAGTACCCATAGTAGATAGCACAAATTAACACATAAACTTATAGGAGTTACTTTGACCAAGATACTAGAAATAATGCCTACTTTCCCTGACCAACAGGCTAATGAAAAAGACATGGCTGTCAGGGGTAAAGACAGAACCAACAAAAGACTCAATAGTCATATTGAGCGAGAAGAAGAGAGTGTTACCAGTTACGGTAAAGTAATGGTAGCCAATACAATCAGACCTTTAGCAATGGCTATTGGTGAATGGATTACAAACACTGCTAAAAATACGGTGTGTAAACCACCTATAGCTTTCACTAAACTATGTGAAGTTGAACCTGAGATATTGGCTTTAATTACAGGTAAACACATAATCAATACAATCACACAATACAAACCATTGACTGCTACATGTATAAGTCTAGGTGGTAAAGTTGAAACTGAAATTGCACTAAAGAATTTTAGACATCTTAACCCTGAGTTATACGATACGGTCAAGCAAGACTTAGACAAAAGGTCTTGGAATTACACTTATAAACGTAGAAAACTAAGAGAGAGTTCTAAGCGTGACAATGTCATGGCTTGGGAAGAGTGGACTACGCCAACTAAACTACACGTAGGACTCAGACTTGTTGAGCTTATGATAGAGTCTACTGGTATGATAGAAATAGGTGTAGAAACTATTAAACATAAAAAAGCTAAGATTATAAAACAGACTCAGAAGACTAGAGACTGGATTAAAAATAGAAATGCTTTTAATGAATTACTAAACCCTGAGTACATGATGACGGTTATGCCGCCTAAAATGTGGGACTCAGTTGAAGGTGGTGGTTACTGGACTAAAGAGTTACCATCATTAGATTTAGTAAAACAAAAGAACAAATTGTTTGCACGTGAATTAGCAAACTTTGACATGCCTAAAGTATACAGGGCGGTAAACGCTATGCAGTCAACCGCATTTAAAATAAACAAATACATATTAGGCGTTATGGCAGAGGCTTGGGATAGAGGACTTGCTATCGGTGGTATGCCACCTATAAGAAATCTTGAAGTTCCAAACAAGCCTCTTGACATAAAAGACAATAAAGAATCAAGACGTAAGTGGAAGAAGGAAGCAGTTATAGTGCACACAGAAAATGCACGTATGTTTTCTAAAAGAATGTTGTACGCAAAAATATTGTGGCTTGGTGATAAGTTTAAAAATTACGCCACAGTTTACTTTCCGTTACAATTTGATTTTAGAGGCAGAGCATATTGTGTACCTGCATTTCTAAACTATCAATCAATCAATGGTGCAAAAGCATTGTTATCTTTTAGTAAAGGTAAACCTATTACAAAAGAAAACAGAGGTGACTTTTGGTTGGCTGTGCATGGTGCAAACATGTATGGTAACGATAAGATTTCATTAACAGATAGAGTTCAGTGGGTAAAAGATAATGAAGACTGGATATTAAAATGTGTTGATGACCCATTTACAAATAGACAATGGGAAGACGCAAGTAATGCTTTTCAATTTTTAGCATGGGCTGAAGAGTGGAAGAGATTTAAAGCTGAAGGTTATGGCTTTGTGTCTAACATTGTAGTCAATGTTGATGGTTCTTGTAATGGTTTACAAATTTACTCTTTGATGTTGAGAGACAAAAAAGCAGGTGACTTAGTAAACTTGTTACCTAGTGATAAACCAAAAGACATTTATCAATTAGTAGCAAACTCTGTAATAGACAAACTAAAAGAACATGCAAAGGTTGGTAGACCGTATGCACAACAATGGCTTGACTATGGAGTAAAGCGTTCAACTACTAAAAGAAGTATTATGACTATCTGTTATGGTAGCACTAGATATTCTTGTACGGACTTTGTGGTTGAAGACTTAACAAAACGTAAAGACAAAGGTGAGATGCACCCATTTACAGACGATATGTTTAAACCTGCATCTTATCTAGCAAGTATAATATGGGATAGTATCGGTGATAACTTAAAATCAGCAAGAGTTGGTATGAAGTTCTTACAAGATATTGCACGTATTGTATCTAAGTTGCAGTTGCCTATACATTGGGTTACACCAGTTGGTTTTCCAGTGTATCAGTCATACCCTGAAATGAAGTCTAAAAGAGTTAAGGCTATGCTTATGGGTGAAGTTATTAAACCACGTATTAATGTAGAAGATGACAAGACTGATAGACTCAGAATGTCTAACGGAGTTGCACCTAATCTGGTTCACTCTGTAGACTCTGCGGCTATGATAGAAACTGTCAATATTGCATTAGATAATGGTATTGAAAACTTTTGTAACGTACACGATTCATTTGGTACTACTGCGGCAGACGTAGAAGTATTGAATAAGAGTCTAAGAGAAGCGTTCATACAGATGTTCACTGATAATGACATACTGGCTAATTTTAGAGATGATGTTCTAAAACAGCTTCCTGAAGAGTACAAGACTAAGTTGCCTGAAGTTCCGCAAAAAGGTGACTTAGATATTAATGAATTGCGGAAAAGTGAGTTCTTTTTTGCATAAGAAAAGTACCCATAGTAGACAATAAAAAAGGAGACTTAACAATATGTCTAAAAACAATAACGTAAGGATTGTTACGCCAATCGGTATTTCACAATACGCATGGCTTACAACTCCTGATACGCAATTTGACCAAGATGGTCATTATAAGACCAATCTTATAGTCAATGCGAAAGAGTCTCAATCAGTTGTCAAAGCGATTGATGATGAGATTAAGAAAAGTGTTACTCTTGCTAAAGAGAAGACTAAAGGTAAAGCACCTAAAATGGCTAATCTTCCATACGAAGAGGAAATCATTGAAGGTAAGCCTACTGGAAATCTTATCTTCAAGTTTAAGACAAAAGCTAAAATCATAACTAGAGATGGTAAAGTTATTCCAAATAAAGTTGCTATCTTTGATAGTGCAGGGAAACCTATGGTTGATGCTAACGTCTGGTCAGGCAGTGAAATGAAAGTATCAGCAGAATTGATACCTTATTTTACAGCTATGGCAGGTGCAGGAGTAAGCCTAAGATTAAGGGCAGTGCAGATAACTAAACTTGTAGAGGGTGGAGCAGGTAACTCAAAAGGTTACGGCTTTGATGAGGTGAAAGATGGTTATGTTGCACCAGAAGACAAGACATTTGAAAATGAAGTGGCAAACTCGCAAACTGACTTCTAATCAAGTAGGTCTTAAATACGGTTTTAGGTCAGGCTTAGAGATAGCAATATCAGAAGAGCTTGACCTGAACAAAATAAAATACGAATTTGAAAAAGTTAAATTAAAATATACTGTGCCTGAGAAGGTACATACATATACACCTGATTTTTATTTAAAAGAAAAAGATTTTTTTATAGAGACAAAGGGTTTGTTTACATCATCTGATAGAAAAAAGATGAGATTTATAAAAGAACAACACCCTGATTTAGATATAAGATTTATATTTAGTAACAGCAAACAAAGGATAAGTAAAAAAAGTAAAACAACTTACGGAATGTGGTGTGAGAAATACGGATTTAAGTATGCTGACAAACATATTCCTATTGAATGGTTATGATGACTGATAAAGACATTAAAGAATACCATGATACAATAAACAGATTACAAAAAATGAGTAACGAGAGAAAAGAAACAAAGTACATTGTAGTTCATAGTAGCGAATCTACACCTAAAGATGACTTTGATGTAAATGATATTGACACACAACACCGTAAAGACGGTTTGTTTTCTTGTGCGTTCCATAAAATAATAAAAAGAGATGGGACTATACAAGATGGTAGAGACATAAAAATAGCAGGAGCTCATATTGCTGATGGTTCTCTAAAATTGTCTAATAAAAATTCCATAGGTATCTGCTTAGTAGGCGGAAAAACTACAGATGGACAACCTGACTGTAATTACACGTTCAAACAGTACACCGCTTTGGTAAACCTTGTTAAAAAGTTGAAACAGGATTACAGTGGGGTTGAAATAGTAGGTCACAGAGATGTGGCAGACTCCGTATCTCCGCACTTTGATGTATCAGAGTTGCTGAGATAGTTTGTTGGGGTGGTAGAGGGAGACTGAAGCCACCCCTAATAATTAGACAAAAAATTTTATGCAAAAAACTGAAAGTGAATTTTTATATCATACGTCTTGCGACAACTGCAATTCTAGTGATGCCAACTCCGTCTATTCTGACGGACATACATATTGTTTTTCATGCAATACAACAACAAGAGGAAACGATTTGAATAATCCAATAGCAACAGAAACCAGTAAAGAATTTATTGAAGGTAGTATTACGGAGTTAAGTAAACGTAAAATAAATTACAACACAGTTCAAAAATTTAATTATCAATCTGGTGCATGGTTTGGTAGACCATGTCAAATAGCAAACTACTACAACAAAGACAAAGAGCTTGTTGCACAAAAACTTAGATACCCTGATAAAACATTTCAGTGGTTAGGTGATGCAAGAGAAGCAGGTTTGTTTGGTCAACATTTGTGGAGAGACAAAGGTAAGATGTTGATTATTACAGAAGGCGAGATAGATGCAATGAGTATATCTGCTATCAATCAGAATAAATTTCCTGTAGTAAGTATTAAGTCAGGAGCTCAAGGAGCAAAGAGAGATATACAAAAAGAGCTTGAGTGGATAGAAGGATTTGATTCAGTATACTTTTGTTTTGACCAAGATGAACAAGGTAAGAAGGGTGCAATAGAATGTGCTAAATTACTTACACCTAACAAAGCAAAGATATGTACGTTACCATTAAAAGATGCAAACGAAATGGTACTTGCAGGTAAAGTAAAAGAATTAACAGATTGTATATGGTCTAGTAAAGCATACAGACCTGATGGTATTATACTTGGTGCAGATATTTGGAATGACATACAAAAAGAAGATGAGTATGTTACAGCTAAATATCCATTTGAGTGTATGAATGTAAAGACTCATGGTTTACGTAAAGGTGAGTTAGTTACAGTAACAGCAGGTAGTGGTGTTGGTAAGTCTAGTTTTTGTAGACACATTGCACTTAGTTTATTAGAACAAAAATATACAGTAGGTTACATAGCACTAGAAGAAAGTGTTAAACGTAGTGCACTCGGTATTATGGGTGTGCATTTAAAGAAACCACTACACTTAACAAGAGAGGGAGTAGATGACAAACAACTTCATGCCGCCTTTTCCACTACTATTGGTAATGGCAATTTTTATTTATATAACCACTTTGGTTCAACTGTAGCAGATAACTTATTATCAAAGATAAGATATTTAGCTAAAGCATGTAACGTAGACTGGGTTATATTAGACCATCTACACATGGCGTTGTCAGCATTAGGTGATGAACATACTAATGACGAAAGAAAACTTATAGATTATTTTGTAAGTAAACTTAGAACATTAGTAGAAGAGACAGGCATTGGATTAATCTTAGTCAGTCATTTGCGTAGGTCAACTGAGGGTGATAAAGGTTTTGAAGATGGTAAACAAGTAACATTAAGTAGTTTAAGAGGGAGTCAATCAATAGCACAACTATCAGATTTAGTTATTAGTATGAGTAGAGATTTAAAAGCAGAGAATAACATAGCAAAAATATCTATATTAAAAAATAGATTCTCAGGTGAGACAGGTAGTGCTTGTAGTTTACATTATGATTTACAAACAGGTTGTCTATCAGAAGTAAAAGCAGAGGTGTTAGATGACTTCTAATTATATTAAAGAAAAAAAAGCGGCTATGACATGGACAATGTATGTTATGGAAGCTGTAGGTAGAGCAAAGAGAACAAACCTTCCTGTTACTTTACATGTAGGTAAAGAAACTTCTGCTATGGTATTACAAGAAGCATTGTTGGCTCTTGCATTTCAAGGAGAAGATGCCGCTTGGAATGTTCACATACAAACACATACGGTACATTAATGAAACCTTTACCACACGTTACTAAAAAGATATTAAATGCAGATTATGTGCAATTAACATGGAGCGATATAAACTCTGACAGCTCATGGAAAACTTTAAAAGATGCGTTAAATAGTAAACCAACAATTTGTATATCTACTGGTTGGTTAATAAAAGAAGATAAAGATGTTCACATATTAGTTGCTGATGTAAACTTTGAAGACAACGGAACATTAGGTGATGTAGGAAACATAACTACAATACCATCTAGCAACGTACTTAAAAAGAAAAAGATAAGATTATGAGATATTGCTTTGATATAGAAACAGATGGATTTTTAGATACAGCTACAAAAGTTCATTGTATTATTTTAAAAGATATAGATACTAAACAAATACTTCATCTTAATAATGAAGAAGCTGTAAAGAAATTAGAACAAGCAGAATTAATTATTGGTCACAACATTATCAAGTTTGACATACCAGTTCTTAAAAAGTTTTATAATTTAAAATCAAGAGCAAAAGTTTTTGATACTATAGTAGCAACTAGATTGTTATTCCCTGATATTAAAGACCAAGATTTTAAACATAAGAATTTTCCAAGAGACTGTATTGGCAGACACAGCTTGAAAGCGTGGGGTAACAGGGTGGGCGAATATAAAGAACAGTTTGATACAGATTGGAAAGAATTTAGTGTGGGTATGCTAGAGTATTGTATTCAAGATGTTCAGGTTACTCACACTTTATTCAATATGATTGAGAAAAAAGGTTACTCTCAACAAGCAATGGATTTAGAACATGATGTTGCTCAGTTAATATTTAAACAAGAACAACATGGTTTTACTTTTAATAAAGAGGAAGCCGAAAAGTTATATACTAAATTAAATACTAGAAGGATAGAGTTAGAAGAACAACTACAAAAAATATTCTTACCTATTACAGAGAAGAGAGTATCAGAAAAAACAGGTAAACAATTAAAAGATAGAGTTACAGTATTTAATCCTAGTTCACGTCATCACATAGCTGACAGATTAAAAACTAAGTATGGTTGGGAAGCTAAAGAATTTACTAATGATGGTAAACCAAAACTAGATGATACTGTACTAAGTAAACTGGAATATCCTGAAGCAAAAATTTTATGCGAACATTTCTTATTAGATAAAAGAATTGCACAACTAGCTACAGGCACACAAGCATGGTTGAAACATGAAAAGAATGGTAAGATACATGGTACATGTAATACTAATTCAACTGTAACAGCACGTGCTAGTCATTCGTTTCCTAACATGGCACAAGTACCAAGCGTGTCTGTACCATTTGGTAAAGAATGTAGAAGTTTATTTACTGTGCCTAATGGTAAGAAGCTAGTAGGTATAGATATATCAGGATTAGAAGTTAGAATGTTAGCACACTTTATGTCTAAGTATGACAACGGTGAGTACACAAAAGTTGTATTAGATGGTGACATACATACAGAGACACAAAACCTAGCAGGATTAGACTCAAGAGATTTAGCAAAGCGTTTCTACTATTGCTTTTTATATGGTGGTGGCGTTAAACGTATTGCGGAAGTAACTGGTAAAAAAGTTAGTGAAGCATCTAAGATTAAAAAAAGATTCTTAAACAACTTACCTGCTCTAAGTAAATTAATAGAGCAAGTACAATTAGCGGCAGAGAGAGGACATTTAGTTGGTCTTGATAAGAGACAGATTAAAGTTCGTTCAGCTCATGCGGCACTCAATACATTGTTACAGAGTTCAGGAGCTCTTGTTTGTAAACAATGGCTTGTTGAGTTTAATAAATTAATTAAGGATATTCCTGAAGCCCAACAGGTCGTTTGGGTGCATGACGAAATACAGGTTGAGTGTCTTGAAAAAGATGCAGAGACCGTTGGTAGGTTAGCTGTCAAAGCAATACAATGTACTGGCGAACACTTCCAATTAAGACTACCTTTAACAGGAGAATATAAAATAGGAAATGATTGGAGTGGAACACATTAATGAATAAGAAATTTGATAAAGATTTAAAGTACGGACAGGAGAGAGAAAACAGAATTGTATCTATTCTTGATAAAGACAAAACCAAAATGGAAGTCAAAACAGAAAGAGACTGGTGGTTTAAAACTAATAACATTGCAATAGAAGTAGAATGTTATGGTAAACCATCTGGTATCATGGCAACTGAGGCTGACTATTGGGTTCATATATTAGCCAACGGTGATAAAGATTATTGTCGTTTAATATTTGATACTTCAACAGTAAAAAAATTGGCAAAAAAATATATCAAGAATATTAAAAGCGGCGGTGATGGTAATAGAAGTAGATTTGTTCTAGTGCCTCTTGCTGAATTATTTTTAAAAAAGAACATAGGATAATATTATGAGTGATAAACTAAAAGGTAGAAAAGTAATATTGATTGATGGTGATATTTTATTATATCAGATTGCAGTCAATAACGAAGTAGATACTCATTGGGGTGATGGTCTTTGGACATTACATTGTGATGAGAATAAATGTAAAGCAGACGTAGATGCAGTGATAGATGACTTAGGTTCTACATTCAGTGCAGATGATTATGTTGTTGCATTAACAGATAAGAACAACTTTAGAAAAGATGTCTTACCTTCTTACAAAGATAACAGAAGACAGAAGCGTAAGCCAATGACATTAAAAGCATTGCGTGAGTATGTTATGAAAAAACATAATGGTGTAATGTGGGCTAACTTAGAAGCTGATGATGTGTTAGGTATCATGGCAACTGAGCCAACTAATGAAGAAAGAATTGTAGTTAGTATAGATAAAGATTTACGAACAGTACCATGTAACTTATCTGCTGACGGTTTAAATGTAGAACAGATACCACCAAGAATGGCTGACTATAACTTTATGATACAGACATTGACTGGTGATAAAGTTGATGGCTATGACGGCATTGATGGTGTTGGTGTAGTTACTGCAAATAAACTTATACAAAAATATACTAATGTTCCATTAAAAGACTTATGGAAAATAGTAAAAGGTATATACAAAGACAAAGGTTACACTGCTAAAGAAGCACTAGCTCAAGCTAGAGTTGCTAGAATATTAAGGCATGGTGACTATAACAAAAAGACAGGTAAGGTAAAGTTATGGCAGATAAAATAGACCCAATAAAAAATCCACCACACTATACTAATAAAGAGATAGAACCTATTGATTATATTATAGGTAATGGTCTCACGTACTGCGAAGGTAATGTTGTTAAATACATAACACGTTGGCGTAGTAAGGGTGGTATTGATGATTTAAAAAAAGCAAAAGTATACATTGATTTTATTATAGAAAAAGAAGGTGTACCTAAAATCAGCGATAAATAATGGAACACAAACACATAATCATTAGGGCAGAAGTAAACAAGCCACCACAAGATATACGTAAAGTAAAGAAGTGGTTGCGTAAATTAGTTAAGGCAATAGGTATGCGTCCTCTTGGACGACCTACTGCTGTCTATGTAGATACAGAAAAAAATAAAGGTATTACTGCTGTCCAATGTATTGAAACATCACACATAGCTTTACATTGTTGGGACGAAGTATCTCCTGCAATAGTACAGCTAGATGTTTATACATGTGGTAGTCTTGATAAAGAAATTGTTTTATTATTTTTAGATGACTTTGAACCAACTAAAGTTGACCATGCTGTAATAGATAGAGCAGAATTTATAGACATATTAAAAAAGAAAGAAAGAGTTAGACTATGATAAATTATGACAGAGACGCATTACTTACTGATTTTGGTAAGACAACATTAAAAGATAGATACCTATTGCCTACAGAAGATTCACCGCAAGATGGATTTCTTAGAGCGGCTAAAGCATTTTCAGATAATGATGAAATGGCTGAACGTATTTATTCTTATGCTTCTAAGTTATGGTTTATGTACTCTACACCTGTTTTGTGTAACGCAGGAAGTAAAAGGGGTATGCCTATTTCATGCTTCTTAAATTATGTAGGTGATAGTAGAGAAGGATTAACAGGACACTACACAGAAAACGCTTGGTTAGCTTCTGTTGGTGGTGGTATCGGTGGTTACTGGGGACATATAAGAAGTGATGGTACTATGACATCTGGTGGTTCACAATCATCAGGTTCTATTCCATTCTTACACGTAGTAGACTCAGAAATACTTGCATTTTCTCAAGGCAAAACAAGACGTGGTAGTTATGCGGCATACATGGATATATCACACCCAGAAATTATAGAATTTATTGAGATGAGAAAACCTAGTGGTGGTGACGTACATAGAAAATGTCTTAACTTACATCATGGTGTAAACATTAGTAATGAGTTTATGCAACTAATAGATAATTGTATAAAAGAACCTACGTATGATGATAGTTGGAATCTAATAGACCCACATACAAAAAAAGTTGTACGTACTATATCTGCTAGAGAGTTATGGCAAAAAATTTTAGAAACTAGAGTAGCAACAGGAGAACCTTATGTTTCTTTTATTGATACTATTAATGATGCGTTACCTGAAACACAAAAGAAATTAGGTTTAGAAGTACATCATTCTAATTTATGTACTGAGATTACTTTACCAACAAGTGACAATAGAACAGCAGTGTGTTGTTTGTCTTCTGTAAATTTAGAAAAGTATGATGAGTGGAAGAATGATACATTATTTATACCAGACTTAATTAGATTCTTAGATAATGTGTTACAATATTTTATTGACTATGCACCTGAAGAATTATTTAGAGCTAGATTTAGTGCAAACAATGAAAGAAGTTTAGGTTTAGGAGCTATGGGTTTTCATGCTTACTTACAATCTAAAGGTATTCCGTTTGAATCTGTATTAGCTAAGTCATTAAATTTAAAAATATTTAAAAAGATAAAAGAACAAGCAGTAGAAGAGTCTAAAAGACTAGCGATTAAAAGAGGTGAAGCACCTGACATGGAAGGTACTGGTATGCGTAATGCACACTTGTTAGCTATAGCACCTAACGCTTCGTCTTCTATTATTTGTGGCACTACTTCACCTTCAGTAGAACCATATAGAGCAAATGCCTATGTGCAAAAAACAATGTCAGGTTCGTTTTTAGTTAAGAATAAGTATTTAGAAAAATTATTAGAGAAGAAAGGAATTAATAATGATACTACTTGGACTTCAATTCTTGCCAATCGTGGCTCAGTTTTGCATATAAAAGAATTATCTGATTACGAAAAAGATACTTTTAAAACTGCGATTGAGATTAACCAACAATGGGTAATAGAACATGCGGCAGACAGACAACAATATATTTGTCAAGGACAATCTATAAATGTGTTTGTACCTGCTGACGTAAATGTAAAAGAGCTACATGATATACACATGTTAGCTTGGAAACGTAAACTAAAAACACTATACTACTGTCGTTCAGAAGCTATTAAACGTGCAGAGTTAGTGTCTAAAAAAATAGAAAGAACAATCATACCTGAAGCTGATTGTTTATCATGCGAGGGGTAATGACATATTCAGAGTTATTTGACAACATTGATAAACCAAAACGTAAAAGACGTAGAAGAAAACCACAAAAACAAACTGTATTGTGGACAGTCTATCATACTATTTTAGCTTTGGAATTATTAGTTATAATTATAATAGAAGGGATAGAATTATTTTATGGGCTTTAAAGACTATAAGATTAGAGATGGCGTACATATTCCTAGTGAAGCATACAGGAAGAATTATGATGCTATTTTTAAAAAGAAAAAGAAACAAGCTGACATGCAGTCAGACAACATAGAGATGGAGAAACTAGCAGAAGAACAAAAATATTTAAAGGAGTTAAAAGATAAATTATGAGTTTATTTAAAGAGCGTATACACTACAAACCATTTGATTATGAGTGGGCTTTTGAAGCCTATGACATGCAACAAAAAATGCACTGGCTACCTAGTGAAGTACCATTGCATGAAGATGTAAGAGACTGGAACGAAAGACTTACAGCAGAAGAAAAGAATCTAATATCACAGATACTTAAATTCTTTACTCAAGGTGATGTAGATATAGCTCAAGCATATTTAGATAAATACATACCTAAATTTAAACCACCAGAAATAAGAATGATGTTGTCTTCATTTGCTACAAGTGAAGCTAATCATGCACATAGTTATTCATTACTTAATGATACAATAGGATTACCTGATAAAGAATACAAAGCATTTCAACAATACAAAGAAATGTCTGATAAACATAACTATTTATTTGAAAGCAAAGGTAAAGGATTAGAAGCATTAGCTAGAGAGATAGCTTGTTTTTCTGCTTTTGGTGAAGGCTTACAGTTGTTTGCTTCTTTTGTTATGTTACTTAACTTTCAAAGATATGGTAGAATGAAAGGTATGTGTCAGATAGTTACTTG
>VTLG01017064.1_pt1 | contig 12620 bp, 17 predicted proteins | sample 4694571 | NCBI WGS metagenome assembly VTLG01 (sample SAMN12604809, study PRJNA352737) | marine metagenome | biome: ENVO:00000447; feature: ENVO:00000209|ENVO:00000569|ENVO:01000036; material: ENVO:00002151; isolation source: viral sequences binned using virsorter ... | reverse complement strand
TTGTGGCACAAATGACACTACTAATAATTTTGACGGTCAAACTATAGGGTCTTATCTTAAAACAGATCAAGTAACTTCATTAGTATTTTATTTTGGCACTGATGATGTTAATGTCGGAACTCGTATTGATTTGTTTGGGATACTCCCAAGGATGGTTTCTTAATGGCTACTATTGAAGCAATAGCAACTCAACGCACAGATTCAACAGTTTTGACAGTAAGTTTTACTTCCATTCCGCAAACCTATCAACATCTTTTGGTCATGTGTTCTGCGAAAAATTTTGCTTGGTCAAGTGCGAGTACAATCGCAGTTTTTAATGACACTTCTGGTCCATTGTATACAGACACGGATTATTTCAATAACCGACTAACTTTTAATGGTACTACTCCCTCCGAAGTTGCAGGGATGAACAGCACCTATATGTACAACGTGGGGATGGATGGGAATGACACTCCAGCAGGATGCTGGTCTTCTTCTCGGTGGATTATCTACGATTACGCTAACACGAATAAAAACACTTCACTAATATCAATGGCTGGTACTGGCGGGAGAAATTCTCATGTTCATACCTCTACTTACAATAACAACATTCAGATTGGGGCTAGTGGTTACCACGAAAATACTGCTGTCACTTCGTTATCTTTAGGAAGTTACTCTGCGACTAATTATGGACCGATGCGTGGTTTCGTAGCGACTTTATTTGGGATTAAGGATTCGTAATGGCTGCTTGGAATGTTATCAGCGCACAAACAGTGGATGCTTCAAATCCGACCAGTGTGACGTTTAGTTCGATACCTGATACGTACGATCATTTGTATATTCTTTTATCTACACGCTTGTCAAACACTGGGTCTAGCACTTATTACCCTGAGATGGTAACGAGTTTTAATAATGTTACAACTGGAACTGAATACAATTATTCTGCTCTAAAGGCATACTATACTACCATTACTGGTGGTGTCTGGACTGACCAAGCACCAGGATGGTATGGACTGATGTCTACTGGGACGAGTACCGTAGCAGATATTTTTGCACCTACTGAAATTTGGATACCTAATTATTCAAACACCGACAATTATAAAACAGGTGTTTTTACTTGTATTGTTAGCAATAACAGTACTACAGATGGGCATTGGTACCACCAGTGGGGTGGTTTTCAATGGGCTAACACAGCGGCTATATCTGAAATAGATTTCATACCTACGAGTAGTGGAACTTTTGCACAATATAGCACTTTTACTTTATACGGAATAAACGGAGCAGCATAAAAATTATGGGAACAGGAAAATATAAAATGGTTAACGGTGAGGTTATTGAACTCACCGAAGACGAAGTTAAAGAATTGGATAAGAGACACGCTGAAGCGGATCTTAATTTTACTCACGTCAGGTCGCAGAGAGATGGTTTATTGTCTGGTTCTGATTGGACACAATTAGCAGACGCAGCCTTAGGGTCGAACACTGCTGAGGAATGGGCAACATACAGGCAAGAATTACGTGATCTACCTAGCGTACACAGCAAGGTGTCCGAAGTTGTTTGGCCGACAGAACCTAAATAATTAGATGAACGACATTACAGACATAAAACGAATAGGAGTGTCAAGGTTAACGCTTGGACTCATCATGTCTGTAGCCTCCATCTCAGGTGTGGTCGTTTGGAAAGCCGCATCAGTCGCTAACCAAATCTCTGATTTGGAAGCAAAGGTTGCTGTCATTGAACAGAACACTGGTACTGATTCTAGTGTCTTAGCGAAACTGGATGAAATATCTGATGGTGTCAAAGAGAATGAAAATGGTATTAGCAATTTACACGCTGCTCGCCTTGATGATCTGGACAGATTTGCTCCAAGTCTTATAGTCGAAGCGATAGCAGCCGACATGAACGCTCTTACTAAAGAAGTGGACGATATGAAACAGATCGTGGCTGGGCTTGCGTGGATTCCAACAGAGTTCACTATGGTTCACGAACGCATAGACGAGCTGGAGGACAACTAATGGCAGTTGTTTATCAGCCTACAAGAAAAATGGTTGGCGAGAACGCTCGCTCACTTGAATACGAGTTATTAAAAATCCAGGAGAAGCTGGATGATTTAGAAGCCCGCGTAACGGCGTTAGGCGGTTAGGAGAAACATGGCAGGAATAAGATATAACGCCTCACAGTACGGAGAGTCTATAGGTGACCAACAATTAACAGTGTCTAGCGGTGCTGTTGCTTGCACACGACCTGCTGGTGCTGTTGCGGCGATGTTAACTAATGGTGCTGAAGCTATCAGGGTCAGGTGGGGTACACCGACAGCTTCTGTAGGCCACTATTTGAATCCGTACAGTGTTATGGATTTGTATGAGAACGATATTGATGATGTGAAGTTCATCAGGGCTGGGTCTTCAGATTCTGATATTCAGATCACCTACTTTGGATAAGGAGTGTTGCAATGAGCGTACAACGTATCAACCAGCGTCTTACACAAGGGCAGACGGGCGACATTTCGGATGTCAGTGCTGGTATTGCTCTCAGCGGAGGTGGGTCGTCGGGGGCTGTCACCCTCAATGTTGTTGTAGACACTGCCACCCTTGTTATTGCGGGTCAGGTGTTTAACTAAATGACTGTTGAACGTGCGGGCGAAAAGTTTTCGGGTTATAACAAACCTAAAAGAACGCCTAATCATCCTAAAAAATCTCACGCTGTTTTAGCTAAAAAAGGTAGTCAAGTAAAGTTGATTCGTTTTGGTCAAAAGGGTGTGACGGGTGACAAAAGCAACACTGCTCGTTCACGTTCGTTTAAAGCCAGGCATGGTGCGAACATTAAGAAAGGCAACATGTCTGCTGCTTATTGGGCTAACAAGGTGAAGTGGTAAGTATGGCTTTTGGTTCTGCTCCGTCTTTCGGGACTAATCCTATTAGTAAATATAATCTTCGTGACCCTTATGGGACTACACCGAGTGCGCGTTTGTCGAGAGCGTTGGCTGGTACTACGTTCTCTAAGAAGGGTGCGTTGACTAATTACGGGCAAAACAAGTTTGATATGACTAAGGGTTATAAGAAGCAGGTTCCTCGTACTTCAGCCCAGTTTGCTAGTCGTGGTTTGGAGACTTCTGGTTTGAAGAACATGGCGTTGGCGGAGCAGGCTGCTGCGTTTGATCGTCAGCGTTCTGAGGCTAGGGGTGCTTTGGATCAGGCTTTGTTTAATATAGCTTTGGAGAATCTTAACACTTATGGTGATTATTCTGGTTCAAGGTTTGAGGATGTGATGGGTACGGCTTCTGGTCGTGCGGAGCGTGCAGCTCAGATTAGAGAGGCTTTGTCGTAATGGCGCAAAATCCTGCGAATAGAGGAAAAAGTAGAATATTAGACCCACGGGCTAACGCCGTTCAAGGTGGTGCTACGTACAAAAAATATTTAGCTGCTAAAGAAGCTGAAAGAAAAGCTAATTACGGAAGAACGATGGATCCTGGTCAACGTGGCGGGACTTCTAGTGTTGCCGTTCGTAATTTGAGTTCTGGTTTTACTAAAGATCCTGGTCAGCGTGGTTTTCAGCCTCGTCAATCTAGTGGTCCTAATGTTACGGGTAGTTTTTATTCTCCTAGTGGTATAACTCCTAGAACTGTAGCTAAAGATCCTGTAATAAAAAAGATTCAACAAGTTTATGACGCTGATCTTTTAGACCAGTATCTTGCTAATTCTGGTAATGTTTCTGATCCTGCTAAAAGAGGTATTAGTGCTGCGATGAAATCTGCTTCTGCTGGCATGGCAGGTTTTAATCCTAATGTTGGTGGCACTATGCCACGATCTTTTGTTCAACAACCTGGTGCGGCTTCTTCAGGTATGACTGTTAATAACCCTAACGTGGGTGGAACCCCTAGTTTAGCTGATGTTGATTGGGCTAAGGTTCAACAGCTTATAGACGCTCAAAGTGGCATAACGGACAACACTCCTTCTATGTATGCTTCTAACCCTCAAATGCCTACTGATGCTGAATCTTTAGATACTATTGCACGAGTTGTAGCAAACGAGTTTGGTGCTGGTGCGGACATGTATAATCCTCCGTACCCTGACCCGCCTGTAGTCCAATCTGGTTTAAGTGATGTTGACAAATTTTTACGTGATTTGTCTTTAATGACTGAAAAAGAAAGAATTGATTTAGCTAAAAAAGGCGGTGCTTTTGATAGTGAGCAAGATTATTTAGATGCTTTAGCTGGTAAAGGCACTTGGTTCGAAGGTGACTACACTCCCGCTGGTGCAGGCGCAGGAGCTGGCACAGGGGCAGGAGCTGGCGCAGGGGCTGGTGCTGGTGCTGGTGCTGGAGCGGGCGCAGGAGCAGGAGCAGGTGCTGGTGTAGGGGCTGGTATGGGTGCAGGCAGTCCTTTAGATAGGCAAATAAACATTGTTGAAACAACGTTATCTGAACGAGAAGCCGCTATACAAACAATGTTAGACGAAGGTTTAATAGACATAGAAGCAGCACAAACTTTGTACGACACGGAACGTGAAAGAGTTTTTAACGACTTTCTAGCTGAACAAGCAGGTGTTATAACAGGGTTTGAAAGCGAGATGGCTGCTTCACAAGCTGAACGTGATGCTGACAGAAATGCTTTGAACGCCCAGTTGATAGCAGCGGGCATAGACCCTAATTTGGTAGCTGACGAGTTCGCTATGATGGATGCCACCTATCAGGGTGGTCGCGACGCTGAACGAGACTATTTGGATGCTATTGGTCGCATAGGCACTTCCGCTGATGCTGACAGGGCTTTGTTGGGTGAAGCTGTGTTTGGTGGTTTCGGTCAGGACTTGCGGTCTACAGCGAGGGAGATGGATTTGAGTGCTGCTATGTTGGCTGCTCAGGATCGTCAAACGGCTCGTGAGCGTGGTTTGTCGTCTGAGTTGTTGTCTGCGTTCACTGGTGTCCCTGAGGGCGCTATGTTTGCAGGTCAGTACGCTGGTGTGGACACTCCTGGTATTCAATCAGGTCGTGAGCAGAGAGCTTCTGAGGAGCGTATAGCAATAGCTGAGAGTGCAGACGATTTACAATCTTCGCTTGCTAAAATGGAAAACGACAACTATGACACAATGATGGATCTGATGTCTCAAGGTATCGATCCTTTAACGGGTCAATTAATGCCGTTTGATCCTAATAATCCTTATACGGGGTTAGATGCTAACCAGAGACTAAATCAGATTTTGAAAAACAAATACCCTTATCGTGATTTGTTGCCTGGCGTGTTGAATGAGATGTTAAAAAATTTAGACATAGATGAAGATACTTTCGATAAGTTGAGAAAAGGTTTGACTGACTATCAAGGATTTGCAATAGGTTCTGATGGTGACGTTTCTAGTTGGTTGCTTGCTAATCTTGATGATAACTCCCAATTAGCTGCTGAGATTATGCTAAAACTAAAAGCAACGCAACAATCTTTCGTTCCCACTCTGTTGCAACCTGGCATAGAAACGGCTGCTACGGCTGCTGATAACGGTGGAGAAGTTGGTTATTCTGCTGAAGACTTAGACGCAGCAATGGCTGAAATGTTAAGTCAAGAATCTGAAACAGCGGCAGAAATGGATACAGAAGTTGAAAACGAGTCAAACATTTTTGACAAAATATTGTTTAACATTGCTAATCGTACCACTCCTTATCTTGATTAAGTTGTGATTAATTGTGGCTTATTCCCCAATAGAGGAAGCGTTAAAAAGAGCTAAAGCAACTCAGCGAGCAGCGACAGGTCCCGATGGGCGTATCACAAAAGCTTTAGAACGTGTTAGAAGTATTGCACCTATAACAAAACCTTTACCTGTTGCAAAAGATCCTGAACCCCAAAGATCTGGTGACATAGATTACTTAGGCAGGTTTGGGGATTTTCTCGACATTGTAGACACACCTCGTGCTGCAGTAGCTTCAACATTTCAAGAAATCGCAGACGTTTTTCAAGGCGAAGGTTTTTCAGGTTCAGATTGGTGGCAACAAACTTCAGACAATTATCTTTTTGGAGAAGTTTTAAGAGACGTAGGTGTAACAGGATATTTAGAAGATATAGGTTACCAACACTCGTGGCTTCCTGGAGCAATTTTAGACTTTACTTTTGATCCCGTGGTTTACGGCAAAATGGCTGGGGTAGCAGCTAGAGGTTTAACTAATGCTACTAAAACAGCAGAAGCTTTAAGAACTGCTTCTAATACTGCTAAAACTGCTAAAGAATCTGAGGCGTTTCTTAAAGCCGCTAAAAGAGTTGAAACGACTAGAAGCACAGCTTCCGCTGGCACAATTAAAATGCCTAACGGTAAAACTGCGTTAGATGAAATAGGTATTCGGGCAGGTATGGGTTTCACTATGCCAGGCACGGGAAGGTTTGGTCGTCAAGTAGTAGAAAATCCTATGAATTTTATTACACGTGGCAAAGGCGGTGCAAAATGGGATCAACGAAGAATTAAACAATTACCTGATTTTGTTTTAGGTCAAAACAAAGGTTGGGTTGCAAAAAATAATGACAAAATTTTGCAAGCTATGCGGTTGATGCGTCGTAGCGATGAGGCCAGCAAAGCGGCTGTCAAATTGTTGGATGATCCTATAAAAGAAGCTGCTCGTATGGCTTCTAAAATGGCTGTAGAAGCTGTGACTTTACCTGGCACAGCGGGAATTGCTGGAGCTATTGCTTCTGTTCCTGGTTTGCTTTTAAATGGTGCTAGTCGTTTAAAACTTGTTAGAGCTGGTGAAAAGTTAGTAAACACTAAAGCTGAGATTCGACAAATGCCTGTATTGACTGACGATCCTGATGCTGCTTTACTTGCAGGAAAATTAGTTGCTATAAGAGATGAAGGCAGTGTAGCTAAAAGCACAATAGAAACTATTTTGGGTTCTGAAATGAACATGATTCGTTCAAAAGCTGATGAATTGGGTGTCGATCTTGCTGATATTCAGTTAGCTTCTGCTCAACCCACCTATTTGACAGATGAGGCAGGTAACATTCTTGTAGTTGCTGGTCGTGAAGTAGTTAACCCTGCGTTACCTGATTCTATACGCAGTTTAGGTAATGACGGAATAGAATTTCATAAAAGTCTTGTAAATTTTTGGGATAATGCTAAAACAAGTTTTGACGACATCGCGGGTGACGCAAGATTTGAGCCTTTAATAAATGACATGTTTGCTTCAAGAATGTTGAAACAAGGCAATGTAAAAAATAAAAACAATTTTTTTAAACCTAACACGCCTAGCAGAAAATTTAGATCCCCCACCTATGTGGGTCCTTCTCAATATGCAAAGCTTGTTGAAGATATGGGTTTGAAACGCACCGCTAAATTATATAAAAAAGAATTTTATGGTGAAGAACTTTTTGATGTAACTGGACCTAAAGGAGTGGGTATAGGGGTTCAGCAACAAATGGAGGAAATAGGTCAAAGAGCATTTGGGAATGAATGGAAACAAATGTTTGAAGATGATTTCTTTAAAGTAGCTGAAGGGTACATAGCTCGTTTAGGTAGGTTGGCGTCTGATACTAGAGTGGCTACATCTTTAGAAAATGCGGGCCAGTTTATTCCTAGAGAGATATCAAGAAAGAATTTTCAAGGAGTTTTGTGGCAACGTTTAAACAAGTCTTTACAAAAAGTTGATACTAGCAAAGCTAAATTAAAAGAAGAACGCAGAATAGCTGTTGAGGCTCAAAATAAAATAACTGATTTGGAGCAAGGCGCTAAGTTAGATGCCGCTGCGTCTCGCAGGGTTCTTGATGAGCTTCAATTAACACTCGATGATCTGATGGAGGAAGTATCTGAATTGCCTGAAGTCATGTTGCCTGGTTCTAATCGGGCTATCAGTGGGATTCAAAAAAATTTAGCTGAACAAAGCAAAGTTTACGCTGCGAGATCTTCTGTCATTGGACAAGAATTGGATCAGGTTAACAAAATATTAACTGCTGTTCGTGGCGCTCAAGCAGTTGCAGATAATCCTGCACTGTTCGCACAGTTGGAAAGAAACATTAACACTATTGGTAATGCTTTAAAATCTTACAACATGGGACAATCGAAAGCTTTGTTAGCTGACGAAACTGTTGCTGGTATGAAAAGGTTGGAGGCTTTACTTAAAGGTGAATTAGATTTAGGTCCTTTGCCTAAAGGTTTTGATCGTAAAGATCCTGCTGTTAAACGTTTTATAGCGTGGGAAAAAATTTATAAAGAAGCTCAAAAGTTAGACACAGAATTAGACGCATCGTGGATGCAGTTATCTCGCAACGATCAAGAAATATTTGAAGCTCAACGTTTAATAGATCAAGAAATTAAAAACATTGAAGATGCTTTCAGTTCAGGGATGTATGTTAATCGCCCTGTTGAAGTTCAAAATTATATTAAGTTCCAAGAAGATGCTATAAATTTTCAACAAAATTTGATAGATACCGAAGTTCAACGTTTACAGCAAGCTTTAGGAGTTGAAGCCCGTATTTATGGTGAAGCGTCTGAGAATGTAGCCAACCTTGAAGACATGATTAACACCGTGGAAAATAATAAGATTCGTGCTTTGCGTTTAGATATTGCTAACGCTAAAGCAAGTCCCGATTTGAAAGTCCAGTTGACAGCCGCTGAGAGTCAAGCTGAAGCTATTAAGAATATTAATAACCAGCGAAGTATTTTAGGTTTTCAAGAAAATTATAATATAGCTAACTCTAATCGCATGACTCAAGTAGGTTTTGATGATTACTTGTCTGTTAACACTAACGAATTTAAAGAAGTATTTGATGATGCTTTTTTAGCTTCAGCTCGCATTAATGATCCTCAAAATGTTAAAGATTTTTTAGAAGGTTACGGTAAGTTTTTAAACTGGTGGAAAGCAGGTGCTATAGCTTCGCCAGGGTTTATTTTAAGAAACGGACAAGGCGGTGTGTGGATTAATTCTGGTATAGCTGGTATCGAGATGGGGCTACACTCAAAGCTTGATTCGATGCGAAGGGCGGCTGTTAGCAGAGGTGAAGGGCCTACGACTTACGACAAGCTGGTTAATGGTGCAAGAATTTTGCGTGATGAAGGTAACACCATTTCGTTAAAAAAAGTGTTTGGTAACAAATCAAATAGAACAGCGTCACCAGATGATTTAAGAATTTTTTCTTCAATGGTTGATGCTGGTATTATCGGTCGAGGTCAAGCAGTGTCTGAAGTGGCGTCAGATGCTTTAGGTAAAAGTGGTACGTTAAATCCTTTTAGTGCAGACTTTTATCTCTTTCAACGAATGAGGCGTGCTAATGAGCGAATGGAATTTATGTTGCGTGGCGCTGTTGCTTTTGACGCTATTGCTTATAAAGGCAAATCTCTTGATGAGGCTTTCGGGTTGGTTTCTAAATATCATTTTGATTACGCTGATCTGACCAATTTTGAACGTAGAATTAAAAAAGTTTATCCGTTTTGGAAATGGCAAAAATCTATTATTCCTGTGTTAATAGAATCAATGGGTAAAAATCCTGCTGCATATTCACGTTTGGCTCAACTCAAAGGCGAATTGGAATTAGATATAGGTGAAGAAAATTTGTGGCCTAGTTATGTTTTGGAACGTTGGGGTATAGAGCTGCCATTGATGTTTAAAGGTGGGCGCGCTATGACTAACCCAGATTTACCTTTTCAAGGTTTTGCTAAAATGATAAATGATCCTAAAAGCGCGCCTTCTGAGTTGGCTCAAGGTTTTGCTCCGTTTGTAAAATTGCCTATTGAACTTCATTTCGATCAACAACTTTTTGGTGACTTGCCTTTAACAGGAAGGTTTCAACAAGTTCCTAATATTTACACTGTGATACCTGGTGTTATGGAAACGCTCGAAAAATTAGGGCGCGCTGAACGTAACTCTAAGGGTGAGTGGAAAATGAGAGATAATGACATTTATACTTTAGAAGCTTTCAATGCTGTTTTGGGTAAATCTCGTAGAATTTGGCCTAATGAAACAGCTAAAGAACGACGTTGGATTTCTACTATGGTAAGTTTCTTCTTTGGTGGAAGTTTGCGTTTTCATACCGACGCTGATGATCGTTATGCGTGGTATGAGGATCAAAAGAAACTTGAAAAAGACATACGGGATCAACAAGATCTTGAGAACCGACGAAAATAGCGGGACAAAACGGAGTATAAATAGATGAAGCACATCTCAAGAAAAGAATGGGGCGCTCAACCGCCACCAAAAGGAAAATTCGACAAACTTAACCGTGCGAAAGTACAAGGCGTGGTCATTCACCACTCTGGTGTGGAGAACGGGCCTAAGAACTCTGATGCTGTTAAAGCATTTGAACGTCACCACATGGGTAAAGGTTGGGACGGTATTGGCTACAACTGGTTGGTTGATGAGAGTGGCGTAATTTTTGAAGGGAGAGGTTGGGATAATCGTGGAGCGGGGACTAAAGGTTGGAACAGTCGTTCCATTAGTGTGTGCTTTACTGGTTGGGGTTTTAACAAGCCTAACGACAGTGCTTTACGTTCTTTACAAACAGTTGTTGATGCCGCTGAGTACCATTTCGGCAAAGGGCTTTGGGTTTCGACGCATCGTAAAAAGAGTCGTGAGGGCTACACGACGTGTCCAGGTGATGCGTTAGGTGACTGGGTTGAGAACGGTATGGGTGTTGTAGACGCACCTGAGAAAATTGATTGGGCTGCGATCATTCAATTCTTTAAAGATTTACACGAGCAGGTTAAAAAGAGGCCGTTGTCTCGTCCTAGCCGTAGCCGTGGTTTACCTGTGCGTTTAGTGCAGGGAAAGTTAGTGGAACGAGGTTTCGAACCAGGTCCTGTTGATGGGATTTATGGTAGGAAAACTGTGTCCGCTGTCAGAGAGTTTCAAAAGACACAAGGTTTTTTGAAGGTTACAGGTGTGGTGAACGGTGAAACGTTCGGGTGCCTGTTTATACAATAAGGAAAATTATTATGCCAAAAGGTGAAGGATACGGGACGTTTGAAGAAACGTTCGGTTCACAAGATGAGCAGCCTTATAACTCTACATCTTCATTCAACATGTGGGATATGAGTCAGAAGGCTAAGAAAGCCGCATCGTTTTTGCGGAACACTAAATTGGGTAACGCCGCTCACGGCGGTCGCCCTTTCGGAAAGTAGGTTGAGATGCCACTGTATGAATTAGATGGTACTACCCCCAGCACTGATGTTGAGAGTGTGGTCGTGTCGAGTGTGACACGCCCTACAGCTAATCTGGGTACGTTAACTGGTGACGCTATGTTACGGATGGGTAACGGTATGCGCGCCAAGTTTGATGAGAACGACTAATGGCACGTCGTAGACCTAAGAAACCTAGGTACTGAAGATGCCTCTGAAAAGAGGATCGGATCAGAGAACTATTTCTCAGAACATAGGCACTCTGATCTCGGAGGGTTATAAGCGGGATCAGGCTGCTGCTATAGCGTATGATAAAGCTAACAGGAGTAAGAAAAAAAAATGAAAAACTTAACCGATTTATTAGAAAGAGCGGCTTGGACATTCGCCCAGTCGTTTCTTGGTGTGTTTGTTGTAGCTGACTTGTCGTCAGCGAAAGGTGCGGGTATAGCTGGCTTGGCTGCTGCTGTGTCTGTTGCTAAGACGTTCGTTAAGGATCGTGTAGCTAAATAACGATGGAAGAAAACATTGACGTTGAAGAAAAATGGCAGGAGTTTCTGAACGCAGAAGGCTGGCAAATATCTAAGGAGATTTACGACAATCTTCAAGCAACGTCTAGAGTGTTAGACACTGATGATGGAACTCACGCAAAATGGTCCTCTGATGGAAAACTTGGGTTACTGTTAGTGTTTGATGACGATGAAGCTGATGCCCTTGTCGCTACTTATTTCGCTGGAATGGATGGTAGTGACGAGGCTCAGTCTTCTTTTGGTTTGTGGGTCGCTTCTTTAATCAACATGCTTGACGCTTGTTTGGATGACTTGCCCACTGACAGGGAGATTGAAAGTCCCTAAGTCTAACATTATGCCTATGATCGAGTAGCCGATCAGGTCTTTGAAAGTGTCAGCTAAAGGTTCCCAACCTGGGTCTGCGTGCATTGCTATCAGGTTTTCCATGCGTGCTACTTTGTCGTGTGACCTGACCCATAAACCTGTTTGACCGAAACGGCGTATGTTCTCGTACCCGTATGCTTTCTGTTTTTCTGTGAGGAAACCAACGAGTTGTTTAGCACGTGGTTTGCCTCTGCCTGTAGCCCACGAGGTCACACCGTGGTCTATAGCTGCGTGTAGTGTGCGTTCAGCTAGGCAAGCCCACGCTAACCAGGTGCCGTCTCGTCTGTCCACCATGTAGTCTAAATATTTTCTTAAATCCACGAGCGCTGTGTTGTTTGACGGGTCGCGTGGCGTGTAGTAGTCGTCGATTATCACAGCGGCTCTGAGAGCTGCGCTCTGCCACGTGTAAGGTCCGTCTGTTGTTACTCGTTCGATGAGGGTTTTACGTTCTTTTTGTGTAACCATTTTTTAACCTCGGTGTTTTCTGTAAGATCTTCTAAAAGTTTGAGTCGTATAGCGTCGCGTCGTCTAGCTAACGTCGTTTTCGGTATGCCTAATACTCTGCCTGCGAGTCGTAACGATAAGCCTGCGATGAACAGGATGTTGAATATCCATTCTTCTTCGGGTGACAGTTTGTCTACAGCGTCGGCTAACGCTTCGCGCAGTTCGTGTG